>ERZ724508.115-NODE-115-length-55171-cov-5.156905_pt1 | contig 55171 bp, 58 predicted proteins | sample MGYA00376041_ERZ724508 | MGnify/ENA primary metagenome ERZ724508 (study PRJEB28724, sample SAMN07190887) | wastewater metagenome | isolation source: effluent of sewage treatment plant in Hong Hong | place: USA: Christiansburg, Virginia | collected 2016-03-01 ...
CTTAGCTTTCATCTTTGATTTTTTAGCTGCTATAAAGTGGCCAAATTCAGGCATCATTATTGTAAACATTAAGGCAATAGCCATTAGCGCATAACCTCGCGAAGTTGGCATGATAACTAGAAATATCAAAAACAAAGTAATTGCCGAAATAGTTATTCTGGAACGAATTTTAGACCAGTGTGTTTTTTCTTCTAAATGATCTCCAGAAAATGTCATTTTTGTCTCTCTCTTATCATTTCACTTGCACGCATTCTAGCTTTAGTATCAGCAGCATATAACTCATCTTCTGTATCGACATTCCCAGTACCAAACTGTAAAACTTCGTTTACTATTGAATATATATCAACCCATTTAATTTGTCCATCCAAAAAGGCAGCTACTGCGATTTCATTAGCTGCGCTTAATATAGCAGGCGCATCCCCTCCAGATTTACCAGCTTCATAAGCCAATTTTAGGCTAGGAAACACATCAAAACGAGGTTTTTCAAAATCAAGTTGAATTTTCTCAGTAAAATCTATTTTTCCAAACGATTTATTTAATCGGTATGGCGCACCTAAAGCTAGCGAGATAGGAAGTCGCATATCTGGGTTAGAAAGTTGAGCAATAGTTGCACCATCAACATAGGTTACCATTGAGTGAATAATTGATTGAGGGTGAATAACAACTTTTATTTGATCGTAAGCTATATCAAAAAGCTCATGTGCTTCAATAACTTCTAATCCTTTATTCATTAATGTAGAAGAATCAATTGTAATTTTATCGCCCATAGACCATGTTGGATGATTTAGGGCATCAGTAATTGTTGCATTTTCTAATTCTTCAGTAGTTTTATTTCGAAACGGTCCTCCGCTTGCAGTAAGTACAATTTCATCAACTTCATTTCTATTACCTGATTTCAAACATTGCCATATTGCACTATGTTCAGAATCAACAGGAATAATTTCGCCAGAAAAATTTGGATTAGATGTTATCTTTCTAACTAGAGGTCCTCCAGCAATCAGGCTTTCTTTATTTGCTAATGCCAAAGTTTTATTAGCTTTTAAGCTGGCCAAGGTTGCTTTAAAACCTGCGAAACCTACAACACCATTAACGACAATATCTACATTTGAACTACTAGCAATCTCCATTAAAGTATCTTCATCATCAAAGACAGAACGTGCTGTATCTGTAGTTAAATTCCACTCTTTTCGTTGTTTTTCAATGAGCTCAGTATTTTTTCCACCAGCAATATAAGTTACCTCAAATAAATCTTTAAAATTAGACAATACATCTAAAGTCTGTGTACCTATCGAACCTGTTGATCCAAGTACCGCTACTTTTTTACGTGTTTGCATAACTATATTCTAGTTAATTTGAATATTAAATACAGTTTGCAGAAATCCATGATTATATAGGCTAATTATAGAGAAATTTTAACTTAGTGCTACTGCTAAAAAATACACAATCGGCATTGCAAATAATAACCCATCGAATCTATCCATCAAACCGCCGTGTCCTGGCATGATAGTTCCAAAATCTTTTATTTTACAATCGCGTTTTAGCATTGATTCAACTAGGTCTCCAATAAAAGCAAAAGCTGCGGCTACAAAACCCAATAGTACAGCACTTGGCACACCTTGAAAAAGATCGTTTAGTCCAGAAACTATGAACACACTCACTAATAGTGCAGCAACAATCCCAGCTGTTGTTCCTTCCATAGTTTTATTTGGAGATATTTTAGGGGCTATAGGCGTACGACCAAAATATTTACCTGCTAAATATGCTGTTGTATCATTTGCAGCAACGAGCAAGATAACTGAAAATAATACTGAAACTCCGATAGATTTACCTGTACTATCTTTTAAAGCCAATATCATTCCTGCAAAAGAACCAAGTATACCTACATAGACAAATACTAAGGATGATATAGCCATACCAATAACCGGCCTTGCTTTTTGTACTCCTAAAAGATACCAAGCACCAGCAAACATAATAAATACTGTTGAGGAGATTGCTATGGCAGAATCACCTACTAAATATCCAGCAATAACACTAAACATTGACATTACGGCAACCAGAATAACTGCTGGCTTTGAGCCAATTGCTCTGAACGCATTTGATAATTCAACACTCATATAACCGATTAAGAGTGTTACTAATATTAATGTTGGAATTCTCCCAAGATACATACAGATACCTGCAAGAAATGCAAGTGCAAGCGCAGAAATTGTTCTTTGTATTAGAGCTGAAATTTCTGACTTGATCTCATCTTTTGTTTCTTCATCATTTTTAATTGCTTTTTTTTCACCTTTATAATCACTACGAGATTTTCTTGGTGAACGAGCTTTTCTTTCAGTAACTATTTCTTTTTTCTCTAGTTCGAGTTCCGGTTCAGGTGAACGATCAATACTTGTTTCATTCTGAACTTTTGCCATGTCTGGTACTGTAGATATTTTTTTCACAACAGGTGTAGATCCGATATCCATAATTGATCCAGTTGGCATTGCCCTTTTTTGAGCAACATTTTTATTAAATTCATCATCTGATTCATTAAAAGAAATATGGTCGTTACCCAATGCGCCTACATTTAGGGAATCATCATTCAATGATAAACCTGGCTCATAATCGCTTTCTTTCCAATGAGCTGAATCTACTCTTATACGTGGTTGCGAACCTGTTAGCGCTTCCCAACCATCTTTATAATCTTTATCGTTATCATTATTGGATCTAGTATCTTTAACAATTTGTACTTCACCAGTAGGTGCTTCACTCCAATGTGGAAGTTCTATATTTCCAGATTTAGTGCTAGGCATCACAACAGATTTTGTATCATGATCGTTTGTTGAATCATCAGTAGCGCTTTTCGCCCCGATTATACGCACACCTTCTATCTCTGTTGAGTCTTGCGCCATTTTTTCCCCCGAATGATCTTTATCTGACATTTAACAATAATTTCTTACACTATAGACTTTCCTTGAATTAAGGCTTACCCAATAGCCTAATCTAGACACTATACTTCCATCAATTCTGCTTCTTTATTAGCAAGTAAGTTGTCCACTTCAGCTACACAATCATTGGTTATTTTATCTAAATCTTTTTCTACTCTTTCAACATCATCTTCTGATATTTCGCCATCTTTCTCAAGTCTTTCTATGTCTTGACGTGCTTGTCTACGGGCGTTTCTAGCTGATATTTTTGCATCTTCCGCTTTTGTTTTGGCTACCTTGACTAAGTCTCTTCTTCTCTCTTCGGTCAGAGGTGGGAAGTTTAACCTTATGTTATTCCCATCATTACTTGGATTAACTCCCAGGTCAGATGTTTGAATAGCTTTTTCAATAGCACTCAAAGATCCTTTGTCAAAAGGTACTATTAATAGTTGTCTAGCTTCTGGTACAGAAAAACTTGCTAATTGTTGTAAGGGCATTTCACTTCCATAATATTCGACCAAAAGTTTGTCGACCATAGCTGGATTGGCTCTTCCTGAACGTATTGAATTGAAATCATCTCGTAAATGTGATATCGCTTTAGCAACTTTTTGGTTTATATCTTTTGTTACGTCTTCTATCATTGTTTTCCTTATTATATTTCGTGTTGCTATTGTAATGTACGAAAAGCAGTGGTTACAACTACCAACAAAACTAAATGTTATTAAAATTATTCGAGCTCAACTGTTGTACCTATTTTATCACCCATTACAACTTTTTCTATATTACCTGGTGTCTCAACATCAAAAACAACTATTGGTAAATGGTTATCCATACAAAATGTTAATGCTGTTGAATCCATAACTTTTAGACCTTTATTAATAACGTCTAAATACGTAGTTTGATCAATCTTCGTTGCTGTTTTATCTTTTCGTGGATCTGCAGTATATATTCCATCCACACCGCTATGAGTCCCTTTGAGGACTGCTTCCGCACCAATTTCTGCGGCACGCAATGCTGCTCCTGTATCAGTTGTTATAAATGGCATACCTGTACCAGCCGTAAAAATAACCACACGACCTTTTTCCATATGTCTAATTGCACGAAGTGGGATATAGCTTTCTGCAACTTGTGCCATTGTGATCGCTGATTGAACACGAGACTCTTGGCCGATTGCTTCGAAAGCATCTTGTAGTGCGAGGCCATTTATAACTGTGGCTAACATACCCATATAATCTGCTCGTGCACGATCCATTCCTCTTGAAGCACCTGCCATACCTCTGAATATATTTCCTCCACCAACAACAATAGCGATTTGTACGTTCGTATCGCTAAGAACTTTTGATATTTCTTGAGCAGTTTTAGCAACCTTTTCAGCATCAATGCCGTAACCAGTGTCATTCGGGGCGAAAGCTTCACCTGAAAGTTTCAATAAAATACGTGAATACTTTGGTTTCGACATAAAAGATTGCCCACTTTCAACTAGTTATAACTAGATATATTAATTAATTCGTATCTATAATCTAGAGCTTTTCTTAATAGAATTTCATATTATCGATTTTAATTTTGGATAACTATGCTTTTGAGGACAGACATCCTTTAAATAAAAAAACCTTTCTTACGAAAGGTTTTTTTATTCTTACTTTTGAGATCGTATTATTGATTTACGAAACATCTGCAGGGAGCGATGAGACCTAAGACTCATCGTGTCCGCTTAGGTGGCGCGAAGCCGTGTAGCAATCAACAAAACGATCGACCTATTCTTCACCAATTTTAATTCTTGTAAAGTTAGCAATAGTTGCTTTTTCTCCAAGAGATTCCACTAATTGTTTTATAGTCATCTTGTTATCTTTAACAAAAGCTTGCTCTAACAAACAGCTTTCTTTAAAATAGCCAGTTAAACGACCTTCAACAATTTTATCCCATGCTGCTTCTGGCTTACCTTCATTTTTTGTAAGTTCTAGAAATACTTCACGTTCACGTTCTATAGCTTCAGTCGGAACCTCATCACGTGATATATAACGAGGCGCGCCAGATGCAGCGTGTAATGCTATATCATGAGCTACTTCACGAGATCTCTCGTTGTCCTCTACACCTTCAAGTTGAACCAAAACACCAATTGTTCCACGTCCAGATTGCATATGCTTATATGCATCAACAACACCTGTTGTAGTTTCAAAGCGAGAAATTCTTCCCATTGAAACATTTTCGCCAACTAATGCACCAAGATTTACAATTTCATCAGCTACTGTTGAATCTTTAAATGTTAAACCTTCAAATTGGTCTACACCTTGTTTTGCAACCAGGTAAGTAACTTCACGAACAAATGTCGTAAAGATTTCGCCTTTAGCAACAAAGTCTGTCTCGCAGTTAACTTCTGCAAGTGCAACTACATTGCCATCAATAAGTACATCGATTGTTCCTTGATCAGCAGCACGACCAGCACGTTTTGCGGCAGAACTAATACCTTTTTTACGAAGCCAGTCTTTAGCTGCTTCCATATCTCCGTCTGTCTCAACAAGAGCATTTTTACAATCCATCATACCAGCACCGGTAGCTTTACGCAGTGTAGCAACATCACTTGGTGTATAACTCATAATTTCCTTTCAAATTAATCTTTCCAAGGTTGAACCTTGGATATGTATTAAGCCTTTTTAATAGCAGGTTTTTTAGCCGGAGCTTCATCAGCTTTAGCTTGTGTAGTTTCAGCTTTAACTGTTGACGCTACTTTTGCATCAGCCGCAATTCGTTCTTCACGAGCTTTTAACTGTGCAGCAGCTTGGCTACGTGCGCGCAATTGTTGTTGAGCTTTTTCTTGCAATTCTTCTTTACTAACTGAAGGTTTAGCAACCGCAGTTTTTATACCTTTTTTATTAGCAATTTCTTGACCATTTTTAATAGCATCAGCAATAACTCTACACATTAGTTCTGAAGAACGAATTGCATCATCATTTCCAGGAATAATGTAATCAATAACATCAGGATCACAATTTGTATCAACAATAGCAATTACAGGAATGCCTAATTTTCGTGCTTCGGTAACTGCGATATGTTCTTTTTTAGTGTCGATAACAAAAACTGCACTTGGCATTTTTTGTAGACCGCGAATACCACCAAGGTTACGGTTAAGTTTGTCTAATTCACGTGTAACTTTTAGAGCTTCTTTTTTAATCATTAAAGCTGTTTCGCCAGTTCGCACAAGACGTTCTAGTTCAGCCATTTTTTCGATACGCTTTTTCATAGTTTCGAAGTTTGTGAGCATTCCACCCAACCAACGGTTGTTGACATAAGGCATGCCAACACTTACTGCATAATCTTTAACGGGTTCTTGTGTTTGTTTTTTAGTACCAACAAAAAGCACTAGTCCACCATCAGCAACCGTGTCGCGAACAAAGCGATATGCTTCATCAATTTTTGTAAGTGTTTTCTCAAGATTTATAACATGGATACCATTTTTTTCGCCGAAAATAAATCGTTGCATTTTCGGATTCCAACGGCGTGTTTGATGTCCAAAGTGAACACCAGCTTCGAGCATTTGTTTCATAGTGACTACAGCCACATTTCCTCCTTAGGTTGTACTTCTATATAGACGGATTCTCATTTTCATGCCTAATTGTTAAACAATTTGGCGGAGCACCTAGGACATCTATATATGTTTATTTTGTAAGTTTATATAATAGTTGAAATCACAGCAATTCTAGAATTCATCTCACAAATAGGAATTTATGGAAGATATAACAACACATTTTCCTAATTATTTTGATTTAAAAGGTGTCAATATTAAATACCAAGCGCTGAAAGGTTTGTTTCAAACATATGAACAGTAGTTGAGCTAATACTAAATTTTGCTACTGTTGCCAAAGAAGGACAGGCTACTTTTTTATCAGCCAAGATTCTTTGAGTTTGAGAAACTGAATTATCAGAGGTCACTGTACTCGAATGTGAGTTAGCTAGATCCTTCCAATCTTCCCCCAGTACAACATTTTCAACACCATCAACAGGTACAGTAGCAGCAGAAACAACATAATCACTGCCATATTGTAAATCATAGATTTTATATTTTTTTGTTACACCTGAAGCCTTAATAATATCTGAGACATATCCACCTTCACTTAATTGCTCAAGAATCGTTGATTTAGATGGTGGCAGTAAACCTTTCGCTACCGTTAATGACAAAATATCCTGAACATTGGACCCTGCTATAGTGTTGTCTATTTCTTGTAATACATTCGCGGCTGATGTTCCACCCAATGGGACAGCATAAAATATGATCTTGCCAAGTTTAGGATAACTTTTATCATTTGCATCGTAATATTTCGCTAACCACACTGAAGCCACTGCCCCACCTAATGAGTGAGCTATCAAATCCATTTTTTCGCCAGGGTGTTTTTTTGTAAATAATTTTATTTGTTGATCCATTAACTCTGCAGATAGGTTTATGTCTTGATAAGTGTCTTGTTCATCAAAAGCTTGATTATTACCGGCATAAGAATAGAAATCTACATCATCATCACTATAACCAAGTTTTTTATATGGAACAGCAATAGGTTTTGTTCCTCCAGGAGTGAAATCACCCTTCGTATTTAGACCAGAAACAAAAAATACAGTGTTACCCGAACCTTTATATCCATCAGATTTAGTAGATATTTCATTATCTTTAGCACGAATATCACAAGCGACTTCAATAGGCAATCCACAATTACTACGCAATAAACAAGATATAGGATCATCTTTCCATTTGTCGCTAATATTATAAAATTCATCTAATAACTTTTTTGATGAATTAAGTAGAGCCATAATAGGATCTAATAATGCTTTTACATACGAGCTTATGTATTCTCGCGCACTTTGGATTTTTTCTTTGAGCTGAATTACTGTCCAATCACCAAATTCTTTAGAAATGCTATATGCCTTCTCAACAACGCCGATTAGGAAATCGTCAATTTTATCTATAGCTTGAATGGCATTATTGCCCAATTTATATAATTCATCACTCAATTTATTGATTTTATTCATTGTTGCTTTATATAGATCAGTCAATCCTCTCTCAAGGTAGCTTTTGGCTTTAATTGTTAGATTTTTTACTTTGTCATAAGTATCTATCCATTTACCCCAAGTGCTTCTCCCAGTTTTTATTAGACCATCATAAATATTTCCTCCATCGTCCATCATCCAATCGTAAAGATTCTGTGTATTATTCATAGCAATATCTAGAACATAATTATTGCTAGATAATCCGGTTTTTATCATCTGATAGCCCAACTTTTTTAGCTTTTCTAAAAGTGAAGGTGATGAATCACTAATTTCTGTTAGTGAAATTTCCCTAACAGGAATTTTTCCTGAGATATATAACATAGGGTCGACATACTTTTCTGCAATTCGCATCGATAAATGAAAAGTATTCTCTGAATCTTTAGTCAAAGGCTTCCCGACATTACCTATCTTTTGACCTTTTTTAACAATATCCAAAACCTTCAACGATTTGATGCCAACAGAATAAGTAGTAACAAAATTATTTCCATGATCAATAGAGATGAAAAGATGGTTGTTGACTTGTCCAGAAAAAGTAACTTGACCATCTGCTACTGCGTATATAGGGGTTCCTATTGTTGCTTCAAAGTCAACACCTAGATGTGATCCTGATGAATATATAGAGGTCGACTTAGAAAAGCCCCTTACTATTTTTGTACTTTTTAAAGGGTACCCAAAATTCTCATTCTCGCTTTTACTATCCGATATTGCAAAAGCAGATGTAGTGAATGATAAGAATATCAAAATGAGCGATACCAACATTTTTATATGAGAATTAATTCGAAGCATAACTTATCCAAAACAAATATTTCGTTAAGGGAAGAAATATACTGAGACAAAAGGTACATCATCGCAATTCAATACAAAATTTATTCTTGCACACTTTTTATACAAAGTAAATAGCTAGATATAAGTTTTTAAAGACCTGACAATAACGTATAAATATTCGCTGGTACTATATGAAAGACTGGATAATTTTCTTCATCCCAGAAATATTTACCTCACGCATTACTGCATTACGGACCTCTTGAGCATGTTCAAAATCTGAAATATATATCTGCGCATACTTTTTTAAAACATCGGGGTTTTTGCTGTTTTCCCAAGTTTGGTCAAATAGTTCTACATGTTTTAGATATAAGCTAATTTTTTGTTCTGGTGTATATGCATTCCAGTTACTTTGTCTAGAAAAAAAATATGGGTCATCAAAAATAGCACGTCCAACCATTATTCCATCGACAGCATACTTATTAGCGAGATCACAACCATGTTGTCTCGAAGTAACATCACCATTTAATATTATTTTTGTATTTGGTGAAATTCTATTTCGCATATCTAAAATTTCTGGCAACACTTCAAAATGATTTGGTACATTCGATTTTTCAATAACGGTTCTCGCGTGCACAGTAATACAATCAATATTTTGTTGTAATAAAAACTCTATCCACGATAAATCTATATTGTCATATCCGATACGCGTTTTAATACTCAATGGAGTATCACCAGCACCATTCTTTGTCGCATCAATAATTTCTTTAGCTAATTTACGATCATTAATTAATGAGGAACAAGCACCATTTTTTATGATTTTAGCTACAGGACAACCCATATTTAAATCAACTCCAGCGAATCCTTTTTCTACTAATATTTTTGTTTCTAAGAGAAAGTTTTCTGGATGTATCCCCCACAATTGAACAATTAGTGGCTTTTCAATATTTGTAAAATATAATTTATTGCTCATCAATTCTTTATCTGTACTAGCGAGAATATCAACAGATATAAATTCAGTAAAATATACATCAGGTCTAGCGCAAGAATCAATAACTTGGCGAAATACGCTATCTGTAACCTCATTCATTGGAGCTAAAACAAAAAAAGGTTTTTTAAATGAGTCCCATATCATCGAGAACGAAAATTAACTTACTCGAGGTGGTTCAGCCAAACGTGATTTAAGTTGCAAAATAGCTTTAGTATGAATCTGACATACTCTTGATTCCGTAACTTCTAGTACATCGCCTATTTCTGCCAATGTGAGTCCTTCGTAATAGTAAAGTGTCAATACTAAACGTTCTCTATCTGGCATACGGTTAATTGAATCAGCTAATAACTGTTTCATTTCATCGACTTCAAAGTTAACAACGGGATCATGTTCTGAATTTGCAGGTAATGTATCTTTTATTGTTGTAACATTTCCACGATCCCCACCAATATCAATAACTTCGTCAAGAGCAACAAGTCCAACAAAAGAAATTTGGGCCATCATAGTATTTAGATCATCCATAGATATGCCCATGGCTTTAGCGATTTCGCTATCTTCGGGTGTTCGTTTTAAGTCTGACTCTAAAGAAGAATATGCTCTTTCAAGGGCACGTGCTTTTGCACGTAGTGAACGTGGAACCCAGTCTATAGTTCTAAGCTCATCAATTATTGCACCTTTAATTCTAGAGATTGCATATGTTTCGAACTTAAAGCCACGTTCTGGTTGAAATTTTTCTATAGCATCAATCAAACCAAAAATACCATAACTCATCAAATCTGTTTGTTCAATATTTTGAGGTAAACCTGAAGCGACTCGAGAAGCAACGAACTTTACTAAAGGTGAATAGTGAAGGATTAAACGATCACGTGAATCTGAACTTGGGTCTTTACCGTAATCACTCCATAGCTCAGAAACAACTCTACGATTTTTTATTGTTGCTACCTGTTTAGTTATTATTTCTTCAGCTTTAATTTTTGCTTTCGACTTTGGTTTAGTTTCCGCAGGTTCTTTTAGAATCTTCTCTTGACTCGCTTTGACATTAACACTTTTTTTAGCCAAGTCTTTTTTAGTATTTTTCTTTTCACTTGACACACCTTTAGATACTGCTGCCTTCTTTTTAGCAATCGCACTTTTCGATACGGCTGCTTTCTTTTCAGTTGTCTTTACTTTTGATGTTTTGTCTGGTTTAGCTTTAGGCACGTGGATGAGTCTCTTTATATACTGACCTTAAATGGTCATTGGTTATGTGTGTGTATCGCTCGGTTGTTGTAACGCTTGAATGTCCAAGTAACTCTTGAACACTTCTTACGTCTGCTCCGCCGACCAACAAATGTGTTGCATAAGCGTGTCGAAGCTGATGCGGATGCAATTTAGTACCGTCGCTAAGAGGATATTTATCTAATATTCTCCTAACATCGCGTGTTGTCAAAGCACGTGAAGTTTCTTTGATAAAAACTTTAGTTGAAATAGAGCTCTCCGACAGGTATCTTTGGCGCGTTTTAAGATATTTTTGTAATGCCATAAGAGCAACTTCTCCTAAAGGAATGGTTCTATACTTAGATCCTTTACCTAAAACTTCAATAGTACGCACGCCTAAGTTGATATCTCTTATTTCAAGACCGCAAAGTTCAGACACTCGGATACCTGTACCATATAACAATTCAAGGACTACCCTATCTAAATCTAAGTTATCTTCTATATTATTTAGATTGATATCGGACCCATCATTTAGATGTTTAGAATTTAACATTGTGCCTATTTCTTCGATAGAGGCTACTCTTGGCAATCTTTTCGGTATCTTTGGTGACGAAATGGCACCAGCTAGAGTTGGGATTACAATATTTTCTTTAGCTAGAAATTTTAGATAACTTCTTACTGTTGCAATTTTCCTAGCAATTGAACTTGGCTGATAATTTTGTATTGAAAGCCACGCAACATAACGACGTAAATGAATACGTTCAATATCTTTTGGTTCTTTAGAAAGTCCACGAGATAAATATTCTACAAACTGATAAATATCTCGTCGATATGCATCACGTGTATGTTGCGAACGGGTTGCTAAAGTTGCTAAATAGCCATCTAATAGCCATAGCTTTATATCCAAATCAACAATATTGTCAAGATCTATTTTGCTCTTTACGGACATATTTGTATTCTATCTAGTTTTAAGTTTTTTCTCTTGGTATTTCATTAGGTTTTCGAGCCATCATTGCTCCTATTAGAATTGCTATAAGAGTAATTATGTGCATTGAACTTAGAACATATTTTGATTTTGTATCAACATCTAATGTAAATGGACCACTTATTGAGATCAAGGCAAAGACTATAGCTGAGACCACCCATACCTTAAACCCATTCACGGTTATCTTTTCTATAAACCACATTAGTAATAAACCTATAATTAGTGAGATAATAGTCACTAACAAAATTACACCAGGTGCTAAATCTTTACTTTGTTTGTCGTTGCCAATTACAACTTGTATTTTAGAACCAGAATGGAAAGCTGTAAATACGGCAAAATTTCCAATAATAGCTATTGCACTGCTTATTATAAATGTCTTAGCGAATACTACTAATTTTGATGCTGCCATAACTCTCCGATTACTATATTAATTATAGCTTGTAATCGAGATTAGGTATACTAAATTATTTTTGTTTATTTATTGCCACACAATGACTGCGACTTAGCCAATTACACCTAAATGACGTTAAACTTATATAATGTCAAATAAGTCATTAGCCAGAACATTATTCTCGTTTCCTAATCCTGTAAATGAGCATTCTGCACGTATGGTAGCTGTCGGAGCTGTTTGTTTAGGTTTGACATATATTATTACTGGAAATATTTGGATTCTTGCTCTATTAACTTATGGTTTTTGGGCTAGAGCATTAACTGGTCCTACACTTAGCCCTCTAGGTCAAGTTGTGACTCGTGTACTTTCTCCTCTATTGGCCAAAAAGTTTAAACCAAAATTTTGTTCTGGACCTCCTAAACGATTTGCCCAAAGTATAGGTGCATTTTTTACAACATCTGCTCTATTCACATATGTGCTTGGTGATTCAGTCTTAGTATCGAAATATTTTATTTCAGTGTTGTTATTCGCGGCATCATGTGAAGCTTTTTTTGGATTTTGTTTTGGTTGTGCAATATTTGGTTACCTAATGAAATGGGGTATCATCCCTGAAGAAGTTTGTGAAAAGTGTCAAAACTATAAAGTATCAGATTTGTCTATTTAATTTAAAAAAGTAGGACGAAATTATGTCCGTCCTACTTTAATTAACTCGACTATAAGTTTATGCTCTGTCTATAGATAACAAAGCACAAACATTATCTTCCTGGTGTAGGAATAGGTATTGTTAATGCTGGTAATTGACCACCTGCATCAGTTGTTACCATTGTACAGTTATCATTTTTTGCACATGCTAGTTTTGCTTGTTGATCCATGTAGGCTAAATATTCTGGTGTCAAAGCTTCAGCAACAGCATCCTTAGCTGCTCTTTCACCTTTTGCTCTTTCTATTTGTGCATTTGCCTCATTCTTTGCTGTGATTACTCCATTTGCAGAACTCTTTTGTTTATCATATGAAGCGTTGACACTTTTAGAAGTTGGAACAACAGATTTCACAACAACTTCTATTGGTCCACATTCTTTACCATCAAAAGTTGGTCCACAGAAATAATCTTTACCAAGTACAGAAGATAATGACCTTTCAAGTTCAGTGCCAATTGCATCTTCAATTTCTTTCAGTACTTTTGGATCTTTTTTGATATCATCTGTCGAGTAGCCCTTTATTGATTTCGCAACAGCATTATTTAATGGTTGGCGGAGATAATCACCCATCATATCTTTCCATCCGTCATCACCCCATGCGTGATATTTCAAACCAACTTTTTCGTGAAAATCTCGAACTAAAGCTGTATTAAGTTTGAAGGATAATGTAAGTTCTGCTTGCTCTTCAACACCATCATGATCAGAAGTTTTTATAACATCGAATGTTTCTTTATCGCCCTCATCTTTTGATGCTGAGACAATATAGTTTCTAATTGTGACTGGATATTCATACCATCCATCTTTAATTCCATTAACTACTAAACCTGAACCCGGTTGTACTGTTTTTTGATATTGATTTCCTTCAAATGGACCTCCACCGTACGATAGGGCAATTTTATCTGCTGGAGTTTTTTCTGTTGCCATGAATGCTGTTAGAGGAACAATGACTGCTCCTGCTAGTGCAAAACCTGCTGCTACTCTCTTACCCAAACTTGGGGTGTGCCTAGTAGTATCTCTTGGACGATTTTGATCTCTATCTCCAAATAAATCTCTAGTTCTGTCACTGTATCCTTGTACCATTTTATTTTATACCTTTCGTTTTATCGGTTGTTCCGATAATTAAAAGATACGATTTTGTGATTGAAAAATATATGGGTCCTAGCATTAACAAAAGGAATAATTTGCTTTAGATTGTTTTAAAATGCACACTTTCACTAATAACGGATAGTATTTTTGAGGTAAATCACTTATTTCACACAATTATTATGATGCTTGATGCACCAAATGTGGTAATATGTACGTTATGTTAAATCTTCAAGATCGCGGATATTCCCATAAAGCAATACAAAAAATAGATAAAAACAAAGTTCTATTTATAGTTGGTCCTAGAAGATCCGGAAAGACACACCTTATCAATGAAATGACTGATGAGAATATCCTTGTTCCTGGCCCCAGTTTTAAAAGATTTAATTGCGATATACATAACGTCAGATGCTCTCTTGAAAATAAATCCGCGAAAGAGGTACAAGAATTAATATCAAAATATCGTTTGGTGATTTTTGAAGAAGCTCAGAACATGTCAAATCTAGATTCCATTATTGAAGGCATAACTTTATTAAAAGATGATGACGAAAAAGATTCAAATACTCACAGAATTATTATTACCCTGTCTTCTCTATCTCAACGTAAACCAAGATATTTAAATAGAATTAATCTTAAATATGTAATTTTTCATGTGATGCCACTTAGTATTCTTGAAATTATTGGAAATAGTGAGAAGCCAAATGATATTAATTTGGATCGAGCTATGAGATTCGGTTTTTATCCTGAAGTTTGGAATTCAAATGATGAAGATGCAAAAGATGTGCTAGAAGAACTAGTCCATGAACATTTATATAGAAGTATTCTTGATAACCAACAGATAAATAAAACAAAATCATTACATGAATTACTCAGACAATTAGCATTAAATATTGGAGAAGAAATTTCTATTTCAAAACTGGCTAAATATTGTGATCTTGACAATAAAACTGTTGAACGCTATTTAAATTTACTTATTGAATCATTTGTTATTTTCAGGCTTGGACCATTAAATCGTCGTAGTAAAAATGAAGTAAAAGTTCGTGATAAGTATTATTTTTGGGATATTGGTGTTCGTAATTGTCTGATAGATAATTACGGTTTAGTTGCTAATCGTGTTGACCGTCAAGCACTTTGGGAAAATTTATGCTTAGCAGAACGCAAAAAAGCGGCGCTTTTTAGAGAACAGAGTTTTCCTTCATTTTTCTGGAGGACACATGATGATCAGCATATTGATCTTATTGAAGAGGAAGATACTTGGCTTATCCCATATAATTTTAGATGGAATGATTTTCAAGATATAGATACCTTAGATACAAAAATGCAAACACCGTCAGCATTTAAAAAACTATATGGTATCGAGACACTTACTCAAGTGTCGCAAACTAACTTAAAAGACTTTCTAAACGAATAGCCCTCTCTTTAGCGCTATGTCTGTTGTGTGTTAATACTAATTCGTATCAACGTAATCACAGACATGAAAACTATTTTTTGTGATTGTCACACACGTATATTATGATCTAGTTATAACTTCCCTTATATTAATAAATTGTTATGAGGGATTATGTTTGCATCAATATTATCGTCAACAACGAATGGCGTGTTAGGTCAGCCAATTAGGGTAGAAGTACACACATCTAATGGTTTCCCAGGCTATACCGTGGTTGGTATGCCAGACGTGGCTATGAAAGAATCAAAGGAGCGTGTTCGTGCTGCACTAATATCATCGAATCTTAAATGGCCAGAAACGCGCATAACTATAAATTTAGCTCCAGCTACAATACGTAAAACCGGAACAAGTTGTGAACTTGCAATATTAGTAGGCTTACTGGTTTGTTCAAATATTCTTGACGCTAAAAGATTCGAAAATGTCGGCGTTATAGGAGAAGTTGGCTTAGATGGAACAATACGCGAAACACCCGGCACAATTGCAAGAGTTTTAGCACTTAGGGATTATGGTGTTGAAGAAGTATTTGTCCCAACGCCAAATGCATATGAAGCCTCCTTAGTAACTGGTATAAAAGTTTTTCCTATAGATTCAGTAATTGGTCTAATAGATTGTTTGTCCCTAGGGCAAGCATGGCCAAGTATCGAAAAACCAAGTATTAGTAAAAGTTCAACTAAGGAAAATCAAAAAAATATTCTCGATGATGACTATTCACAAATCATTGGTCAACCACAGGGTTGTCATGCAATGATGCTTTTAGCAGCTGGAGGACACCATACATTATTAATGGGTTCTCCAGGTGTTGGAAAAACTATGTTGGCTGAGCGGTTGCCAAATATTCTTCCACCTCTCTTTGAAGATGAAAGCCACGAAATAACCGCTATAAAATCAATACTTGATGGCTCAGTAAAGGAAATAGTTTCCACAAGGTCATTTCGACGTCCACACCATAGCGCAACTTTAGCTGCAATGGTTGGTGGTGGATCAAATACCGTCGTTGCGGGAGAAGCTACTAGAGCGCACAGAGGGATATTGTTTTTGGACGAACTTGGGGAGTTTAAAACAAATGTTTTAGATGCATTACGCCAACCTTTAGAACAAGGTACTGTCAATATAATACGTGCTAATTTCCAAGCATGTTTACCTGCACAATTTACGCTGCTCGCATGCTCTAATCCATGTCCGTGCGCAAAAGAGAAAGAAAAATGTATTTGTTCAGAAGCAACAAGAGCTAGATATTTAAAACGGCTTTCAGGCCCGTTACTTGACCGATTCGACATCCGTTTAGAATTGTCAAAATCTTCATATTTAAAAAAACCAACACATAACAATGCCCAGATGCGCGAAAAGATAAGTAATGGTTTTGAAAGACAAATTTATAGAAATGAGAAAATAGGCATTACTTATAATGCTCATTTAACTTCACCAATGCTTAAAGTCCTTTGTCCCTTAAAAGCTAATGTACAAAAGCTGTTTAATGAAATGATAACTACTAGAGAACTATCAGCAAGAGGCGCAAGTGCTATATGGAGATTGTCTAGAACAATTGCAGATATAGATGATGAGGAAAATATTGAAGAAATACATGTTAATAGTGCCTTTAATTTCAGAGAAGAGATTTTATAATGAACGAACAAAACAACTACGAGATACATTCAATATCTGCGGAAAGTATTGGCCACAAATTTATGTCATGCGTAAATAATATTGATGATATTTTCATAAAAGGAAATGGAAAGAATCTGATTACAGAAAAATACCATCCTTTACGTATAGGAATTGTTGGGACTCGAAATGCTACTCCAGCAGGAATTGCCGACACTAGAAAAATTGCACAAGTGATAAGTCGTGCTGGTGGAATAATAGTTAGTGGAATGGCTTTGGGTATCGATGGAGCAGCCCATCAAGGGGCATTAGATGTTTCAGGCAAAACAATTGCAGTACTCGGTAGCGGCGTAGATGTGATATATCCTTTAAAACATAAGCGAATGTATGATCAAATATTAGAAAGCGGGCTAATTGCGTCCCAATTCAATCCTGGAACTCAAGCTTTACCATGGCATTTTCCTGTAAGAAATAGTTTAATTGTAGGTCTTTGCGACATTCTGGTAGTTACTGAAGGAACTCTTAAAGGAGGAGCAAGAATTAGTGTAGACATTGCTTTAGAGGCGGGCAGAACTGTATTAGCCTTACCAGGTCCAAGAAGATCTTATGCAAGTGAACTATGTAATGCAGTAATAAAAGATGGCGCAGGCGTCATCACGGATCCTAGCGATATTTTAAGAGAAATGGGAATAGATTCTGAACTTTTAGGCTGGGAAGAAGAATCAAATAGATTGAGCAATTCAATTAGTACTATTCATAGAAAGATATTGAATATTCTTGTACATCAAAAAGCAAATAGCTACGACTTATCGGTTTTAACCAATTTAAGTGCAGCGACAATAGCTTCATCTTTAGCTTTCTTGGAAAGAAATCAATTAATTGAATATCAAAGAGGTAGCTATATAGCAAAATAGGCCTAAATGCTAATGGGAATCCCCAATAAGCTTAACTATTAGTAATAGAATTGTTTCATGACGGAAATCTTACACAATATGGATATGACCCGGTGTCCTTATGATATGTCACTAATAAATGTTAGAGATTTAGATGACAGCACCTACGAAATATCATGCAGTCATTGTGGTGCCAAATGGGAAGCAAATAATGCATTAGTAAAAAGAGTTTCAGAACCCAACTGGGAACTAACTGGATCGTTTCAAAACGTATAGAGCATTGTGGCTAATTAGCTTAAACCTATTAAACTCATATCATGGGATATAATCCGTATAGAAAATTTGTTAAACATAAAGGCGACCTTACAATAGTTATTCTCGCGTTACTCATAGCGGCTGCTTTAGTTGCATGGGCATCATGGCCACAATAGCCATATGAAGAAATCAAAGTTTAATACATTAATGCCTCCTTACATGCCAGATGATTGTGAAGTTCGACATGTCCAACCATACGAAGCTAATAAAAACTATATATGCCCTTATTGTAATAACAATATTGAAATAGGATTAGGTCACGAAGTAGTTGTACCTTGTGATTCAGTAGAAGACAGAAGGCACTTTCATAGTGGATGTTGGAAAAGATATTTAAATAATTATAAAAAATAAAATAGTAAATAAATTCTTTAGATATTTTTAAATAATCTAACTGAAATAGGTTTGGTTGAAAGATCTATTGAAACAACATCGAGTCGCCAAGAAAACTTTGCTTCAAAGCCCATATAGTCCTGTATCCAAACTTGTGCACAACGTCGCATACGTTGTTTTTTATGATATGAAATAGCCTCGTAGCCGCTGCCAAAGAGATCGCTACTTCTAGTTTTCACTTCTGCAAAAACAAAGATATCTTTAATATCGGTCGTATGGCGAACAATAATATCTATTTCACCAATTTTAGATATATAAACGTTACGAGCAATTATCTCACAACCTTTGCTTAAATAAAACTTACAAGCTATCTCTTCACCTAGATTACCAATTATTTTATTATTAGATTTAGGTTTTTGTTCAATATTATTTTTTTGAATTTCTGAAAAAGTCATACTACTCCACCTCATATAAACAAGGGAAGTTGCTTCAAATCTAAACTAAAAATGAAATGATTGCAATAAAAATAGAATTTTATTTTAAATCATAAAAAAAGTTAAATTGTTATACTTTATTTTTTATCTTCAATGTCATCTTCGGTATCAACAAAGTCTGGAACCATATCTTTACCAGCAATTTCTTCAATATTTACATCTCGGAAAGTTACAACGCGAACTTTGGCTAAGAATCTTGCTGATCGGTATAAATCCCAAACCCATGCATCGGTGAGATTTATTTCGAAATATGTACGACCTTCTTCATTTTTGACTACTGATTCAACCTTATTTGCGAGATAAAACCTTCGCTCAGTTTCAACAACATAATTAAACATTGGAAGCACATCACGGTATTCTTTATATAACGCTAGCTCTAATTCAGTTTCATAGTTTTCAAGATCTTCTGCACTCATAGAAGGTTAATCGTCAAACTTTACGCTTCTCTTTAATCTTTGCTGACTTACCAACTCTATCTCTCAAATAGTACAGTTTTGCACGTCGCACATCGCCGTATTGTACTATTTCGATCTTAGATATAATAGGCGAATGTACGGGAAAGGTACGTTCTACGCCAATGGTATAAGATACTTTTCTTACGGTAAAGGTTTCACGGATTCCTCCACCTTGACGACGGGTAACGATACCCTCAAATATCTGGACACGCTCGCGTGCACCCTCGACAACACGTACATGAACTTTAACTGTATCACCAGGTGAAAATTCCGGAACCTCTTTTAATGATTCACGATCTAGAAAATCTGTTGCTTGCATTTTAATAACCTCAATTTATGTCAATACCAATTGGTATGCCCGACATTACGCGCCGAAGAATAATCCTAGTTCATATGGTGATATTCATCCAAGTTCAGTGGTTTAATATGTAAATTCTTTAAATTAATCAGAGTTCCCAAGTAAATCGGGACGATTTTTTGCTGTGCGTAATTTCGATTGCTCTAATCTCCATTTTGCTATTTCTTTATGATTACCAGATAGCAATACATCAGGCACTTTGTAGCCTTCAAAATCAGCAGGACGAGTATATTGAGGAAATTCAACTAGATCATTCGTACTCAAATCAGAAATATCAAAGCTCTCCTGGATATGAGATTCATCATTTCCCATCACTCCAGGGATCAACCTAGTAACAGCTTCTATAACAACCAAAGCAGCTACTTCCCCGCCTGCCAAAATAAAATCTCCAATTGAAATTTCTCCATCAGCTAACTCGTCACCAACTCTCTGGTCGATGCCTTCGTATCTACCGGAGATAAGTGAGAAACCTTCGCCAAGACTTAGTTCCCGCGCAAATTTTTGATCAAATTTTCTGCCAGAAGCACTCAATACATATAAAGGTCTTTGTGGTTTGACATCTTTTATAGCATCAAAAATTGGTTTCGCACTTAATACCATTCCTGCGCCGCCACCATATGGTTGATCGTCAACACTATGATGCACATCATATGTGTAATCGCGAAAATTATATGCCTTTATACTCACAAGATCTTGTTCTTGGGCTTTTCCCAATAACGCAAGTGACGATGGGCCAGTTATATATTCTGGAAACAAAGTAAAAACATCTATTTGAAAAGTCATAATAAGCTACTTCAAACTAATCTAGTTCGAACAATCCCTCCGGTGGGTCAATATAAACATATTTATCATCAAAACTCTCAATAAAACGAAAGGGAATCAGATTGCCGTTATCATTTTCTAGAAGATCGCTAGCTGCATTTGGAATCACATCTTTTACAATACCATGTTCAATATTAGATGAATCTTTAATTATTTTACCTAAAACATCGTGTGCAAAATATTCACCTTCATCTAATACATCAGCAGTTAGAGGTTCGCCAAAAAATTCAATATTAACAAATTTTTTTACTTGTTCAATATTATCAAAGCCTTTAAACTTAACAACATATTGATCTTTTAGAGGACGGATTTTATCAATCGTAAATTCATTGCCGTTTTTATCTACAAAAATCGATCCAACAAGATAACGTTGTTCAACATTGGAAATTGGCCACAAGACTATTTCACCTTTTAAACCAATGGTTCGACCACATTTTGCTATTCTTAAATAACTATCATCGAGTGCTCTCATAAAGATCTTTCGACTAAGTTCGCTTGATCAGGATGACAAAAGCATCTTCACTTAGTGTAAAAATAATTAGTAATTGTCGTTGTTAGAACGTTCGTTACGTTGCGGACGATTAGGATCTACAACTTCAACACCGACTTGTGTATCTTCTGCACTTCCAACTGCACGGGCAAGTTTGCGCATCGCTTGAATTACTCTACCTTTTTTACCAATAACTCTACCGATTTCATCTTCATCAACATGGACGTGAAGTTCAACAGATTCGTCACCATTTTCTACTACTTCAATTTCAGCTTTGTCTTTATGTTCAACAAGCGACATAACAACATGTTCAATTAAAGCAGCAGCTCGGTCGCCTGCAAGAGCATCATCAACGTTATCTAATTTTGGCAAATCGCGCTTAACGGTCTTTTCTTTAACTTCTTCTTTGACGTCTTCTACTTTTTCTTCAACTTGTGTGTCATCAGACATTTTAAATATTCTTTCTTTTTAGAATTTATTCGCCAGATTCAGTTGTTTCAACTGCTTTTGGATCCACTTCTTTGCTTGATGCTTTTTTCTCTACTGGCTTTGCTGAGGCTTTTGCAGGAGCTTTTTTAGCAGGAGCTTTTTTAGCAGAAGATTTAGAAACGCGAATGTTTTTAACTTTTTTTGGAGCAAGAGTTGCTGTATGCTTTTCCCAAATACCTGTAACTTTTAAAAGTTTTTCGACAGTCTCTGTAGGTTGAGCACCTTTGCTCAACCATTCAAGAGCACGGTCTTCTTTAAAGTTAACCATTGAAGGATCTTCAAGTGGTTGGTATTGACCTAATATTTCTATGAATCGACCGTCTCGTGGTGAACGCTCATCTGCGACTACAACACGATACATTGGCACTTTTTTTCTACCCACTCGGGCTAGACGTATTTTTACTGACACTGATTTCCTCTCAGGAGTCTTACTTGGAAGAAGTAAATTTTACTCTAAAAGAACTCAGAAAAGCTAACTGTTCATAATATTTGTGGATTACTTAACCTCATGAGGCAAACGACTAAAGCTAAAATTTAGCTGAAGGTGGAAGAAAAGAACCCATGTCAGAGCCTTTGAGAATATCCTCAAAAGCATCAGGGTTTTTCTTCATTTCTTTTTGCATCGCCATGGCATTTTTCATCATACCGACTTTACCCTGCTTTTTCTTACCTTTTTTACCCTTTTTATTTCCGCCAGCACCACCTGGTAATGTGCCACCCATCATTTGTTTCATCATGGTTCGCATCTGTTGGAATTGTTTTAGCAATGCGTTCACCTCATTTGTAGTTCTACCAGAACCTCCCGCAATACGTGTCCTACGAGAACCATTAATTATCGAAGGTTCATCACGTTCTTTCTTAGTCATTGAAAGGATAATTGCTTCTACATGTGCAATCTGTTTATCATCGATTTCTACATCTTTCATTTCTTTTGGCATACCAGGCATCATTTTCATAATCCCGCCAAGTGGTCCCATTTTTTGTATAGATTTTAGTTGATCTAAAAAATCGCCTAAACCGAAATCACCCTGTGCCATTTTATGGCCGAGTTCAGTAGCTTGATCTTGCGTATATAAAGTTTCTGCCTTTTCAATAAGAGTTAATACATCGCCCATTCCCAAGATACGCGAAGCCATGCGGTCTGGATAAAAATCTTCAAAATCTTCTAGCTTTTCACCAGTACCAACATAAAGAATTGGCGCACCCGTAACAGCACGAACTGAAAGCGCTGCACCACCACGTGCATCACCATCAATTTTTGTTAGTATTACACCACTTAATGGAATTCTCTTATTAAAAGTATCAGCGACATTTACTGCCTCTTGACCAATCATTGCATCAATAACTAATAATGTATTATCGGGTTTTGTTAAATCAACAATCTGTTCGAGTTCCTTCATCAGATCATCATCAATTTGTAGACGACCTGCTGTATCAATAATCATCGTGTCGCGATTTAAACGAGCCGCTTCTTCGAAAGCACCTTTTATGACATCTTTAATTTTTGATTTACGTTTACCCTGATCAATTGAAAATACTGGAACAGATATTTTCTCACCCAAAACTTTTAGCTGTTCAATAGCTGCTGGTCTTTGTAAATCACATGCGACTAAAAGTGGGCTTTTACCTTTTGAGAGTAAATGTTTTGCTAATTTTCCTGCATGTGTAGTCTTACCAGATCCCTGTAGACCAGCCAATAATATTATTGTCGGTGGCTTAGAAGAAACATTTAACTTAACTGCTTCCCCGCCCAATAAATTCATCAATTCTTCATTAACTATTTTTATTATTTGTTGATCTGGACTTAAAGCAGGTGAAGGCACAATACCTTTACATTGCTCTGCAATTTTGGATATGAAAGCATCGATAACAGAAATATTTACGTCAGCGTCTATAAGCGCACTTCTGATATCGCTAGAAACTGTTTCTATATCAGAATCAGTTATTCTTGACGTACTCTTGAGCTTGTCAAAGATATTTTCGAATTTTGAGGTTAAAGAATCAAACATGGTTTGTTATTCTAATATCATCATGTCTCAGTATTTGCATGATATTACCAATTCGAATGCTCGAAAGCCGTTTGGTATTTGACCAAAACCTCACATGGGTGTAAAATATGCTTTATGTCCGATTTTGCCGATACTGTTTATGTGATACCAACAGAACTTCGCCAAGCTTTAAGTAAATGTGAAAATCTATCAAATAGAGATCTCATATGGGATCTAAGGCGTGAATTAGAAATATTTAATATTTTTGGTAGAAATAGTAATTTGGCCACCCGAAGAAGAATAGCTGTACAGCTAAAGCGCTGCCTTTTCACAAAAAGTCCTCTTACTAGTAATTCTGTGTATATCAGAAGCCACCTCCTTGATTTAACATTTACAGAATTAGAGACATCATTGCTCAAACAAGAAGGGCGAGATAGATTAATTTCTGAAAACATAATCGCTGATCAAATAAAAAATGGCAGTGATCCGGTGCTTGCACGAATACTGAGAAATAGCCAATCAATGACGAATCCTTTTATTGCCGGTTTTTACCAAGTTGGCGGAAAGATAAAACCAATTTATGGACCACGTTTTTTCGAGTCAAAGAGACAGGTACCAAATACTATGTTTGGTGGTCGAGATGAAGTAAAAACTGTTTGTTTGATCGAGGCAGAATTTAAAAAAATGGATAAAGCTTCTGTTGTTAAAAGTTTGAACTGGAATGCTTTGCCAGAAGAACTGCGTAACCATTTTGAAAATGGAGAAATATTAGTTACGACAGGACTTGACCTTTACGATCTCGAGCCAAATAAGATTGTGGAAGTAACTAAATCTTTTAAAACAAATTATCAACAAGAAATCGTAAGAGAAGCATTGGAGAACGATGCCGGCAAAAATAAATTTTACATTTTATATTATGGTGAATATAGCGATATGGGTAATGGCAGAACTGGCGTAGTAATGCAATATATTGACCATGAGCTGATTCCCGTCAAAGTTGATGTTCGTGGCGAAGAATATATAGTTGAAGTTAAAGGCTGCGGAATGACTAAAGGAGGCTTCGGAGATAAACACCAGAGAACCGGCAGGGATACGGTTACTGGAGCTCTAGAGTACGAACAAGCAATAACTGAAATCGACCAGCTTGAAGCTGTCGAATTCCTTGATGGGCCAAAAGCAGCTGGCGCTATAACCTTCACATCTCATGATACTAGACACAAAATATATGACCACATTCTTGATGAGAACACTCCATTCGAACAAGGTTACATCATCCGGCTTTCACCTTCTACTGTGCGTATGTCTTTTACTGGCGCAGATATATATCCAGATATAGAAACACCAGAATATGTTGACCATGTTTTACGTATTTACTCAGAACAATTAGCACAATTACTTTTTAGTGACAATCCACGTATAATGGATCGGTCTTCACATAGCGAAAATCTTTTACTTTGGGGAGATGGCAAAGTAACTTATACAGATTACTCAGACCACGTTTCATTAAATGATTCTGATTTTCCTCAAGTTGAAGCTAGTTTTACAAAAATTTCCATAAAAAAGATGCTCGAATTTTATATAACAATGGTTGATGAAATACCTGGCTATGTAGAAGAAAGAGACAAGAAAATATTTTTAGAACACCTTAAAAATGAATTTTTTAAATATGGTATTGACTTAGATTTTGCAATTGATTCTGATCCAGTATTGGTAACTCAAGAACTTTGGGAAAAAGTATTTGCATTTGAGGTGTACTTCGCTAGAAAACTAAATGGATATTTTCCCGAAAAAGCCATTAATCACGTAGTAAGTTCTATCAGTTTAAATATCTCTAAAGCTGGCTTTAAAGACCATAGTGTTGTTAATTCACTTGACGTTAAAGCTAGAATAAAGCTGTTAGATGCCTACGAAATATTATCTAAATTAAAAGATTCAGGAAAACAGACTTTAGTAGATCCAGAGGAATTTTTACGAACAATAAGCTCCGGAACATTCGGTCAAGTTGTTAATATCGTAGGAAGAATCATAGATATCTCTGATCCAGAGATTTATTATGAGAAATCCCAATGCTGGGCATTATATGAATCGGCAATTTTTTATAGTGAAATATACTTTAATATCTTCGATAAATGTAATAGCTTTTTTGATCATGAATTAGACCTTTTAGAAAGTGCACTACTTAACTCTCCAGAAAGCTATAGAAATCAAATAGTTAAAGACATCGAACATCTAAAAGATAGAATACAAATTGTTAACAAAATATTAGAAGGCGACCTTGATATACTTTTTGAGACAATATCTGATCCTGAAAAGGTTAGAGAACTTCTTACTTTGGACTATTTTTCGTTATCTAGCATTGATCGCTCTTTAGGAATTATAGCTAGCTAGACATCAAGGCATTTACAAAATCTTTTGGAACAAATGGTATAAGGTCATTTTGTCCTTCACCAATACCCACCCATTTAGTTGGAATTCCAAGCTCATGTTCGATTGCTAAGGTTATTCCGCCTTTGGCAGATCCATCAAGCTTTGTTAATATTACTCCAGTTACATCTAAAGCTTGCGAAAATTCTCTGGCTTGGACCAACCCATTTTGCCCAGTTGTTGCATCAAGGACTAAAAAGACTTCTTTTAATGACCCTTTAGTTCGTTCAATTACCCTACGAATCTTTTTTATTTCTTCCATCAAGTTTGACTTTGTATGTAAGCGGCCAGCTGTATCCACTAATACTATGTCATATTTTTTGGCATTTGCTTTTTCCATACCATCAAAGACTACAGACGCTGGGTCTGCTCCTTCTACACTTCTCACAATGTCAACATCGATCCGTTCAGCCCATGTTTCAAGTTGATCAGCAGCTGCAGCACGGAATGTATCTGCTGCTACCATCAGCACAGTTTTTCCCTGCTCCTTATAATGAGATGCTACTTTTGCAATTGAAGTAGTTTTACCCACTCCATTAACACCAGAAAATAACCAAACGTTAATCTTTCCGTCATCGATTATTAGTTTACGTTCGTCTATAAAAACATCTTCTATCTCATCTCTGACGATTTTTAAAGCTATAGAGATATCCGAGACTTTTTCATTATCACATTTTGTTTTAATATTTTCTGTAATATTTTTTGCAGTATTGGTACCAACGTCTCCAAGTAGTAGCATTTCTTCAATACCTTGAAAGAAACTCGGATCTACAGTTGTTTTACCTCTTAATTTTGTCAATGATGTTGAAAAAACTCCACGAGTTTTAGTAATTCGTTCTTCTAAAGTTTTTGGTTTTTCAATTATTAAAGTGTTAGAATCACTTTTTTTAGTTATACCATCTGTTTTTTTACTATTTGAATATTTCTTTATTAGACCTAATAATAGGCCTGCGAAACTACCTATGCCTACATATAATATTAGTTCTGTATAATCAAACGCTGTTGAGGCAATAGTCATTATATTCCTTTTTAACTAAAATAATTTTAACACTATTTTTTTAGAGGGTTTTCGCTGCCATCATCAGTAACTTCTATGTGTGTTGTTAATGGTGCACTAATATGTTCTTTTTCAATTGGGTTTTGTGCATTTGTATAGGTAATCGTTTGCGAAGGTGTTGGAAGCACAATACCTTTTTTATCAAATGCTGATTTAATCCTCAATCTTAATACTCTAGCGATATCCCATTGTGCTGAAGGTATTGTTTTCATTACAACACGTATCAATATTCTATCTGCGGCTATTTCTTCAATACCTAGAACTTCTGGAACTCCTCAAACTTCTGTTGCACGTTCTGTAGCTAATTGGTCAGCTGTTTCTTTGCTCACTTTTTGTGCAAAATCGAGATCAGTATCTAGAGCAACACCAATATCTAAAAGAGCACGTCCCCACTGTTGAGATTTGTTACCAGCTCTAACAATTTCACCATTTGGTATATACCAAACAACACCATATACATCTCGTAACCTTGTTGAACGAAGTGTCACTTGCTCTACAGTGCCTTCTGCAAGACCCGCGTCTATGTAGTCTGATACACCATACCAGTCTTCAACTAATATAAAAATCCCTGCTAGAAAATCTTTAATCATCGATTGTGCACCAAAACCTATTACAACACCAAATATTCCTGCTCCAGCAAACAGTGGTGCAAACTGAACTTTGAATGTTTGTAGAATTAACAATATAGTTGCACTAAAGATCATGAAAGTACCTACACCTTTAATTGCAGATCCAATAGTTTCGGCACGTTGCACTGCTCTACCACTTGGTGTTTCTGATGTCTCTAGTCTTGATAATCCAGTTCTCTTCTTAAATGTTTTTATCTTGTTATGTGCAGATTCTTTAGTTAATTTTTTGACTATTCGTTTTACGAATAGTCGCATTATCCTGTTTAGGACATATGCTAAAAAGATTATTGAAAGGACCCGTAATGGTCTTGTAAATGAATTTACAATATCAGCAGCATATTGTGATGATGTAAGACTGTAAGTCAATTCACATAGAGTTCCTCGATGCTCCTTTGGTCCGCACGCATCCAGAAGTTCCACCGAATCACTATTTAATATAGTATTTAATACATTAATCATGGTTTATATTGAACTTTCTAGTGCATCTGCAATGGTAGTACGACTTTCGACTTGTTCTGCTCTCTCAGTGTCATCACTTTCTCTATCTTCTTCGCGATGATGAGCATTGAGATCCACAACGCTATCGAGATCGCCATCATCAATTGAAGTTAAATCGATTGTTAATGATTCGGTTGATTCTGACGTTTCGGAACGGTCGCGAAGCGCTAGAGAAATTTCTGCATCGCTTGATTCTATATTCGAAGATTTAATTTTAGAATCGGAAGGGTTCTCGATACGTTGTTTGATCGCACGTGAAGAGCCTCCTGGAGACATAGTCACACCGTAAAGCTCATCAGCAGCCTCCATTGTTTTCTTTTGATGAGAGACAATTATTAACTGTGCATCGTTTCTAAATTCGCTTATTAAGTCTAGAAATCTAAGGAGGTTTGGTTCATCAAGCGCTGCTTCGACTTCATCCATTATATAAAAAGGTGATGGTCTTGATTTAAATACTGCAAATAAGAACGCTAATGCGGTTAGTGACCTTTCCCCACCTGAAAGCAACGATAACCTACGTACATTCTTACCACTAGGTCGCGCCTCCATATCTATCCCTGTATTTAACATATCATTTGGATCAGTAAGTGTTAATCTTCCAGCGCCACCTGCGAACAATGTTGTGAATAGTAACGAAAAATGTTTTTGGACGTCTTCGAATGCTTTTTCAAATACTGTTACTATTTCTTGATCGATGTTTCTTATTACTTTTTGCAATTCACGTCTTGATGCTTTTATATCATCGAGTTGCTGGTTTAAGAAAACATGACGTTCAGAAAGTTCGTCGTATTCTGAAATTGCTAATGGGTTTATTGGCCCCATAAGTTTAAGTTCTCTATCTAGATCACGTGCCCTCGATGTAAGTGTGGTTCCTTCTGGCACTTCTGGCATTGGAGCTTCTATTGCGATTGTAGGTTCACAGTCATAGTTAGTACGCAGGTTTTCGACTGCTGCTGTTAGCTTTAATCGTAATTCTGCTTTGTTAATCTCATGTCTTTGAATTAATTCACGAATTTCAAGGACTGATTTCTCTAATGTCCTTCTGTTATTTCTTAATTCTTCTAATTTAAATGTTGACTCATGAGCTTTTTGTGTTTGTAGATTGCGCTCTTCTGTTAATATTTCGAGAGTTTTTTTCGCTTGGCTCTCTATATGCTCCGCTCTTGAATATAATTTATCAATTTTTTCTAATGCATTTAATGATTTTTCTCGTCTTAAGTTTGCTTCTTGTTCTTTTATTGGATCCTTGGCTAATCTCTCATTTATCATTCGCAATCTTGATTCTAAATCAGCCAACATTACTGTTGAACTTTGCATTTGATTTTCGATTTCACGAAGGTTCTGATTTACTTTTGATAACTCGATCTCGTGTGATTTCTCTGTTTCATGAAACTCGTCAAAGAGTGCTTTAGAATTTTCTTTTTGATACTGAAGATCTATTAATTTTACCTTTAATTCATCGACTTCTCTAGTTTCAAATTTCTTCACTTCTTTTGTTGAAGAAATTTCAGTTTCCAGGCTGTCTACTTCAGATCTCCTAGAAGATATTGCAGATGTTGTAGTCTCAAATGTTTTTGTTGCAATATTCAATCTTGTTCTGCATTCGTTAAGACTGGCGTTACATGCACTTATCGCATTTATCAATTCTTGACTTTTTTCATAATTTTTTGAATATTCATTTTCAGATTCAATCAATTCTTCTTTTGCTTGTAAAGCTTGTTCAATTGCTTTTTCTACTTTTTCCTTTGTAACCGTTACTGTTTTCGTTTTTCCCAATTTCCATGGCATATCTGATCCAAAACGATCACCAGAATTTGTTACTATAATAAACCTAGGATTATTTACAGCTATTTGTAACGCTGTTTTCCAATTGCCATCACAAAAAACTATATTGGATAAATATTTACCTAAAATAGATAATACATTTTCATCCTTTGAACTTATAAAGTCGATTAAAGGTATTGTGCCTGCTGGAGAATTTTCGTTATGAGATTCAATATTGCTTTCCAGCATCATAATTTGTGCGCTAGAATTTTTTAATAATAACTCTTCAATTGTTGATTCAACATTTTGTTTAGATTCAACAACTATTGATCCTGCGATTGACCCAATTATAGAACTTGCTGCTTCTTGAACTCTTTCATCAATAGTAATATTCTCTAAAAGTGTACCTTTTACACCTTGTTTTTCACGAACGTTTTCTATACCTGAGTTGGTATTAGAAATATCAAATGTTTCTTTTAATACTTTCGCCTGAGCAGAAAGCTGCGCTGATTCTTCTTGACGCAGAATTTTTTCTTTTTCAGAATCCTCTAGTTCTATGCGTACATGGTTCATTTCATTTTCTAGCAAATCATACTCAGCTAGATAATTATTTAATTCAATTGTTTCAACATCTACAACATCTTTTGCATCTAAATTATCTTGTGTTAATGCAGCTATCCTTAGCAGTATTTTTTCATATCTAAATGTTGATGCTTCAATTTGAGTTGTTAAACGCGAAAGATTCTTTTCCTTGTCATCTAATTCCCGTGTTGCGTTTTCATATTCTTTAACAGCATCATTACTTGGTCGTTTTTTATCATGCTCTTCAATATTATTTCGACATTGTTTAGTTAGCTCGATTGCTTCTTCAAGTTGTGGTGCTAAATGTGCTTCTAATCGTGTTAATTCTTCAATCTTTTCAGTTATTGAATCACGCTCTAATAACAATGATTCGATTACGGATTCATCAGCGGCCGTACCCATTTCTGCAACTATCGATCTTCTACGTTCAATAAGTATAGATTTAATAGCATTTGTTTTTGTTACCAATTTTTCTGATCTGCTTAACCATTTCGCAACATCACTATCACCTACCTTCATTAAAGCAGCTTCAGCATCTAGTACATCTATATCTAATTTCGATAGTCCATTTATAATTTGTTTTTCTGAGATAATTTTTTCTTCATGTTCACTATCATTTCGCTCTAATGAAGATTGTAATCCTGAAATTTCTTTACCTAACAAAAAGAGTCTTACACTAGTAAGTTCATCTTGAACTCCATCATGACGTTTTGCTGCATCAGCCTGACGTTGCAAAGGCGATAGTTGTCTTCTTACTTCGCGAACTAAATCCTGCAATCGTATAAGGCTTGCACCGCTAGCTTCTAATCTACGTTGTGATTTTTCTCGTCTTTTACGATACTTTAAGACTCCAGCTGCTTCTTCTATTATTGCTCTTCTATCTTGTGGACTCGCATTTAGTACAGAGTCGAGTTGGCCTTGCCCAACAATGACGTGTTGCGTTCGTCCAATTCTAGAATCACTTAACAATTCCTGAATATCTAATAGACGACAAGGAACTTCATTTATTTTATATTCACTTTCGCCAGACCTAAAAAGAGTTCGTGTAATTGTAACTTCATTAAATGCTATTGGGAGTGTTTGGTCTGCATTATCAATAGTCAAGGACACTTCGGCTCGACCTAAAGCAGATTTTTTTGTGGTTCCAGCAAAAATAACATCATCCATTTTTGCGCCACGAAGTGCTCTAGCGCCCTGTGCTCCTAATACCCATGCGACAGCATCAACTAGATTTGATTTTCCTGAACCATTCGGACCGACGACTACTGTCACTCCCTTTTCGAATAAGAGTTCTGTCTTATCTGCAAAAGATTTAAATCCCTTTAATGTCAATGCTTTTAAATACATCGTATTCCTTTTCTAATTGAAAATCTCGTATCTGAGGTACCTATTCTAGATGAATAGGCCCCTCTATGTTTAACCATTTAGAACAAATTTGATAATTTGCAGAATGATAAAATCTATTTGTTCTTAAGTTTGACATTTAGGACAGAAATAGCTAGTTCTTCCAACGATTTTAGTTTTGACTATCTCACTTCCACAATCGCTGCATTGCTGGCCTGCTTTAGCGTGTACTCGATGAAATTTTTGAAAACTACCAATATTATTATTTAAATCTAAAAATGATTCGTCTCTTAATGATGAACCCCGTAATTTTATAGCTTTTTTCAATATAATTTTTATAGATCTAATGAGTTGATAAATTTCTCTATCTTTTAGATCACATATGCGTCTTGACACATTAATTTTTGCAAGCGAACATATTTCGTCAGCATAGATATTTCCTATCCCAGAAATATAATGCTGATCTAATAAAACTGCTTTTATAGCTTTGGTTGATTTAGATGCCAACTGCATTATTACTTTTTGCAAATCGATATTTGATGAAGTTAGCGCGTCAATGCCACGACTAATTTCTGGTGTGGGTGTTAATGTTACCCACATTTCTCCAAAAGTTCTAGGATCAATGAATAGTATCCTATTTTTTTCTGTTGTTAGTATTATATGGGAATGTTTAGGATCGCTAGATGGGTCATCGTTTAACAAAAAACGCCCAGACATGCGTAAGTGAGCATTTAGGAAACTTCCATCATCAAGATGAAATGTAAGGTATTTCCCGAATCTGGAAATCTCTAAAATGTCTTTTCCTAAGAGTAGGTTCGTAAACTCTTTTACACTTTTGTGTCGTCGTATACTTCTTAAATGATTTACTTTCACTTCAATGATCCTTTTACCGATCAATATTGGTTCAAGTTGTCTTCTAAATGTTTCAACTTCAACAATTTCTGGCATATTAACCTTCAGCGCTAAATTTTATTCTCAATAATTTCTAAACCAGCATGAGCAGCATCTTGTTCGGCAATTTTCTTTGAACGTCCAACACCTTCGCCAAATTTTTCTTCACCAATAAATACTTGCGCAGTAAATATACGTGTATGTTCTGGGCCTGATCCTTCTAGTATATATCTGGGTTTAAATCCATATTTTTTCACAACCACTTCTTGAAATCGTGTTTTATAATCTGCATCACCTGGTTTATCAGCTGAAATTAAGGCGCGTGACTCCCAATGTTTCTGAACAAAAACACATACAAAGTCGAAGCCTGCATCTAAATACATGGCAGCAATAATCGCTTCGATACAATCGGCCAAAATTGAAGGTTTATTAGACCCTCCACTTTTTGCTTCTCCTTTTCCAAAAAACATATATTTTCCAAGTTCTAACTCAGCGCCAATTTCAGCCAAAGTATCTTCATTAACTACAGCACTCCTAGCTTTTGCCATTTCTCCTTCAGGCATTTCTGGAAATGTTTTGAACAATATATCTGAAACTACCAAATCTAAAATAGCATCACCTAAAAATTCGAGACGTTCGTTATTTGGCGCACCTTCATTTTCAGAGGTGAAGCTTCTGTGCGTTAATGCTGTTCGCAAAGTTTGCACATCTTTTACTTTGAAATTTATTTTTTGAGCAAAATCTTTAACTATTACATTTCTAGCTGCTATTTCGTCCATAGTAAATTTTAACTCGTTATTTGTTTGATATTTTGTGTGGAAGCTATTTCATCTTTAATAGCGTCAACTACTCCGCTTTGTAAACACTCACAGGCAACACGTATTGCATTATAGATAGCATCACCTGCTGCATGTCCATGTGCGATTACTACTGGAGAGTTAATGCCTAACAATACAGCCCCTCCAAAAGAATCTGGATGCATTTCTTTAGCCGCTGAAAATATATGAGGCATAACTATTCCTGCTGCTTGAGCCAATTCTGGATTTGAAAGTACATTTAGGAACATTTTTGATATTGATTTAAAAGTTGCTTCCATTGTTTTTAAAGCAACATTTCCAGTAAATCCATCAGTTATAACAATTTGTGGATCACCAGTAGTTAAATCCTTACCTTCACAATTACCTATAAATCCATCAATTGTTTCTAATAGTGGATAAGCTTGCTTTCGCAAAGTATCACCTTTGGAAGATTCTTCACCGTTGCTTAACAATCCTATAGTTGGTTTTTCAATTCCCCATCTATGCTGAACATAAGCCCGTGCCATTAGTCCATGTTGAAAAAGCCAAATAGGTTCAGAATTAACATTTGCACCAGCATCCATAAGTATTTGTCTTGCTTGTGCACCAGTACCATCGCCAGGTGAAGGAAGTTCAACAGCAATTCCAGGTCTTTCGACGCCTTTAATACGACCAAGTGTAAGTAGCGCACTAGCCATCATTGCCCCAGTATTACCTGAGCCTACCATTGCATGGGCTAAACCATCTTTAACTATTCTGGCAGAAATACCAATAGAAGAGTTAGGTTTTTTTCGAAGAGATTTAACGGGCTCTTCATGCATTTCTATTTTTTCATCTGCTTGAAAATGACTTAGACCTTTAGGCCAAATCTTTTTTGAAGTATCGTCCTCGTCAGGCTTTAAAAATGTTTCGATTTCAGTTTTATCTCCAACTAAAACAACTTTACAACCAAGTTTATCGATTGCAAGTAATGCACCCTCGACAGCAACTGATACACCATGATCAGAACCATGCGCATCTAAAGCAATAATGTAAGAAGAGTTAATATCCACGAAATACTATATTATCGCACCATGTTCAAAAACTAGTATCACTTAAGTTATTCAACTTCGATAGCCTGTCGACCTTTGTAGTGTCCACATGACGAACAAACTATGTGTGGAACTTTTACAACACCACAGTTAGGACATGTTGACTTTGGAGAGGCTTTTAAAGTCCAAGCACTAGCCACACGTTTACGAGTTGCAGATTGTGGCGATTTTCTCTTTGGTACTGGCATGGTTTTCCTTCAAATTTCTTTTATATACAATTAAGTAGAGATATATTCTACTTGAAAGATACAATATAATTCCAGGTGTAGAGAATATTTTGCTCCAGACATTAGGAATTACAGGTATTTTAATTTAAATAGTCTTATCCTCTTGATCAACAGAGTCAAAAAGTTCATCCAATGCAGCCCATCGAGGGTCTATTTTTCTTGTAACTTCGACATTGGGCATAGTTCTTAAATCTTCGTTTGATATATATGGGAGTACTTCTTTTGCACATACTGTACAATTTTCTGGTCCATGTGCACAAACAGGTGCTATTGGGAGATTAGTCAAAATTGTATCTGTGACCATTTGTGTTATATCTATATCTGCGCCAATAAAAGAATATAGGTCTTGTTCTTCATCCTCTTCGTCGGCATTCGCAAAACGAGATCCTCCAATATTTTCAGTTTGAGAACCAACTTTAGAATTACGTGCAGACAGTTTATGTCCTTGCTCGAAAAGTTCATTAATATTATAGCTAAAACTTTCAGTAAAGTTTTCTAAGCCGTAACCACACTTAGCTTCATAATTCCCGTTTATTGTTCCACGCACCACAATTCCATTGGTAATACTTTCTAAAGTAAAATCACAAGTTACTTCATTAACAACATGAGCAAAACTAGTGGCAAATTCTTGGTCTTCGATGATGAGATGAACATTCTTATGAGAACCAGCACGCTTGAAAACGTCACCTACATAAATTAAATTTTCATTCATAATTTTAGTCTATAGATTAAATATCTTGATCGAAGAAAGGATTTTTTGAATCATCATCTTCAGCAGCTATTTCTTCGCGTGTTGGATCGATCTGTACACTCAAACGATCTCGACCCTTTTGAATAGTTTGCAATGTGCGATCAAGCACAACTTCAAAACTTGCAAGTTTCTGGTCTATATAGTCTTCTGCTTCATGTGAAATTTGTCGGGCATTTGATTCAGCTTCACCAACAATATGTTGAGCAGTTGCTTCGGCCTGACGGACGATTTCTCTTTCCTCGACCATTCGTGAAGCTGTTTGTGCTGCACGATCACGAATCTCAGCTGCGTCTCTCTGCGCTTGTTCCAAAAATTCTTCGCGTTCCTTTAATAACCAACGTGCATGGCGCAATTCTTCAGGAAGTCCATCTAGTGCATCGTCTAATAGTTCTAGCAGTTCTTCCCGGTTGACTAATACCGATGCCGACATTGGCATTGATCTTGCTAAATCAATAAGTTCACGTACCCTTAATAATAGTTCTTCAACTCCTACTGGTGTTGGCAAGAAGTCATCTTGTGAATCAACTTGATCATCATCTAAATATATATCTGACATTGTTCCTCCTGGAATAATATGTACTAAATTTTACGACTTAATTTACACATTTGCAAAACGTGCTCGAACTTGCTCATAAATTTCACTAGGTACCAAGGGAGAAATATCTCCACCGTATCTAGCTAAATCTCTTACGATTGAGGATGATAAAAATGATTGACCTGGATTCGTACTCATAAATAGAGTTTCGACATCTGAAAGTTGTCTATTCATTTGTGCCATTTGGAGTTCATAGTCAAAGTCGCTTACTGCTCGCAATCCTTTAACCACCATATCTGCATGCACTTGTTTTACACAATCTACTAATAGGCCATCGAAAGAAATAACTTCAACATTTGATAATTTTTCAACACATAGTTTCAACATTTCAACACGCTCTGGTGCATTTAAAATAGCAGTCTTGGTAGTATTACGAATTACACCTACTGTAACTTTGTCAAATAGCACACTTGCTCTAGTTATGATATCTAAATGACCAACTGTAGGTGGATCGAAACTTCCAGGACATAACGCATGTGACATATCAATACATTCTACTAACTTTTTTACTATTTATTGTAACGTTGCTACTACTACTCCTGTATCACCAATGATTTTTGAGTAAATAATTTTTTCAATATTTCCATCAGTTTCTATATTCCGTCGAAAGATCTCAAACTTTTCTTTATTTGTTTCATAAATGACAATACCACCTGGTTTGATTATATTAATAATATTAATATAATCAAATGCATAGGGTGGATCACAAATTGCAATATCAAAATCTGCATTATTTAAGGTGTCGGATCTCTCGGCTCCCCTGACAACCTTTTCGACATCACTTGATATAATTTTAAATACAGGCTGTATTGTCTCATATTGCAAAACAGCTTTTTTTACTTTCTCAACATTAGTTTTTATTACTTTGCACATCTCCTGATTTTTTTCGACAAAGGTACATTCTCTAGCACCTCGTGATATTGCTTCTAACCCCAGAGCCCCTGTGCCAGCAAAAAGATCTACAACATTTAAACCTTGTATATCTATTTCATTTTGAAGTGCAGAAAAAATTGCCTCTTTCACTCTGTCGCTAGATGGTCGAGTTCTATCTGAAGTTGGAGTAGATAATGTGATCCCTTTTGCCATCCCAGCGATAATTCTCATATTATAGACTTTAGTTGCAAGAGCCAAATCAATTAAAATCTGTCCGTTTTGACCCTTTTGACTCAGGCTCTTTGCTTATACAATTTTCAAGAATTAAAATCTGTTTATGGCTTTTACGGAAAGATTTGAATATGATCAGAACGATTCTTCTCTACCAGGATTAGATGAGAATCAGGCGATACATATAATTGATAGAATTGAAGCTATTGCTGGTCTTCGTAATTCTATATCTACTCTAAATGATATTAATACTGAGATAAATTCAGAATTTCCAAATGGATATGATGAGTTCACCGACTTTATAACTTCGAGTATTTGTGGCGTAAATCCCCCAAACCAAGAGTGGGTAACATATGAATATTTTAAGCAAAGTCTTGTTGACGATAATGAATCGCCTGAATACGTAATAAGATTCAAAACAGCATTGTGTGTTATTGCTATTCGCGATCTTCAATACCTAGGACCTTTTGGAACGAGCAAACATTTAAATAAAGTAGCTGAAGATGGACAAACAAATAAATCGGACAATTTCAAATCACTATTAGCAAAAAAATATGAAGAAATAATTTCTAGTATTGAAGATGGAGTACCCATTTCGACTGTTTCCATAGAATTAAATGAAATAGCTAATGTATTAATTGCTGACGCTCAAATTCAAGATAGTTTAGCAAAGCATTTTTCTCCTAGATACAGAGATCTAAACCTCGATGATGAATTAAACTTTGCTGCTGTTTCAATTAAAAGCTATCTAGATAGAGCTAGAAAAGTGGCGAAATATTTAGCTTCTCATAAAGATAGTCTTCATCTCGATGATGCACGTATCGCTGTAGATGGAGTTTTGCTGGCATTACAGCGAAATATCGATCAAGGCTTAGATGATGCTGAAAGTAAAATCTAGCTTTTAAACAAAAAGTCAATTTCATTTTGCTCCAAGAACGACAATAGTTCTTTTTTTAAAATCTCGTTTTGAGATTCTATTAATTGGTCGTCTTTATCATATATCGCTTCTGCTACTTCTCTTGCGAAATCTATATATTTAACATCTCTTGGCAAAACGCCTAGCTTTAAATCACCAATCCCCGACTGCGAAGCACCAAGTAGCTGGCCAGCCCCTCTTAATTCTAGATCTATTTCAGCTAATTCGAAACCATCGTCGACTGTTTCCATAGCATCCAATCTTGCTTCACCTTTATCAGTAAAGTTCGAGGAACATAAAAAACAAAACGATTCACGACTACCACGTCCAACACGACCGCGCAGTTGGTGTAGCTGGCTCAAACCAAATCGTTGTGCATCCTCTATAACCATGACACTTGCATTTGCAACATCGACACCGACCTCAATTACCGTAGTTGAGACCAAAACATCAGTTTTACCACTCACAAATTCAGACATCACTTGAGACTTTTCTGTACCTTTCATTTGACCATGTATAAGACCAACATTTAAACCTTTAAGTTCACCAACTTTTAAATCTTCAAACTTTTCTATAGCACTAGCCGCCTCAATCTTTGCCGAGACATCAACAAGCGGACAGACAACATAAGCTTGAGCACCTTTCTCCACTTCATCACGAACCTTTTTATAAGCCTTATCAACTTTTGCTTGAGTATTTGCCCAATTGGTTTTAATCTTTTTGCGACCTTTTGGCATCTCTTTTATTACAGTATTTTTTAAATCGCCAAAAAATAACATTGCAGCAGTACGTGGTATTGGTGTAGCACTCATCACCAAAAGATGAGGTGCAATTTCACTTTTAGAAATTAATTTAGATCTTTGATCAACACCAAAACGATGTTGCTCGTCTACAACAACTAACCCTAACTTTTTATATTTATAATCTTGATATAAAAGTGCATGAGTACCAATAATGATATCTAACTCACCATCTTCAATTAGTTTTTCTATACGTGCACGATCTTTAACACCAACATTGGTACTCAAGATTTCTATATTAGGACTACGAGTTGAAAACAAGTTCGAATCATCAACTATAGAGATCGTAGAAAAGGCTTGTTTAGCATTCTCAAAATGTTGTTTAGCTAGAACTTCAGTAGGTGCCATAATAATAACTTGTGATTTATTAGAAAGTGCACGTGCACTAGCAGCAAATGCAACAGCTGTTTTACCAGAACCAACGTCTCCTTGAAGTAACCGGTGCATCGGGTGATCTTTCTTCATATCTTCATCAATTTCTCTAATTGCTTTTTGTTGATCACCAGTTAATTCAAATGGAAGAGCACTAATAAATTCTTTTTCCATGGAATCATCTTCTAGTGCAAATGCAGAAATTTTTGTTTCAACATGACGATACTTACCAACCAAAACCATTTGTAACATAAAAAATTCGTCGAAACGTAAACGCCGAGCACCTTGGCGTGCTTCATCCTGTGTTGCCGGTGCATGGATAAACCTAAAGGCTTTTGCACGCGTAACGAGTTTTAGCTTTTTTAAAGTATCAGAATCAAGCACTTCAAAAAGTTCATCAGAATATTTCAAAATCTTTTCTATAGATCTTCGTACCATCCATGTCGACAATTCCGCTTTACCAGAAGCCGGATATATAGGGATAATCCCGCTAGTTTTGTCACCTTCATCAAAAGCACCATCTTTAATAATGTCAACTACAGGGTTAACAATTTGTAATTGACCACGAAAATCATCAACTTTTCCAAAAAAGGCACCTTGGGTTCCAACATTTAATTGTTTGACCCTCCAAGGTTGATTAAAGAATGTAATTTTAAGACGTGCTTCCCCATCAAAAATTACACCCTCGACCATCACCTTACGATTTTTTGTATATCGTGAAGAAATTTTTTCGACAACACCATAAACTGTTGTTTCTTCGCCAGGTATACAAGCAGCTATAGAAACCTGATTAGTTCGATCTAAATATTTACGTGGGTAATGGCCCAACAAATCTTGAACAGAATAAATGCCAATCAATGCACATTTTCCAACGAATGCGACACTCAAGCCCTTAATTTTTTCGAGTTTTAGCTCGCTTAAGTCCTTAATAGAATATGTCACCCTACTAGGCTAATACTATGCAAGGTGTAATTCTATCTTTTGATCCAAAAACAAATACAGGTTTAATAATGCGAGATACAGTTGATAGAACTGTATACCAAATGGCACCTAATGCATTAAACGAGTCATTGTTCACGACTTTGCGCCAAGGCCAAAGAGTAAATTTTGATATTTTAGAAAATAAATCAGAAAATGAAGATTCAGATAGCAATCAGTTCGCTACTAATGTTCGTCTTGGTTCTGAAATAGACATGGGGATTTCAACCGCACGAGTTTAGAAATGGCCTTGACTACAAACAATTAATAAAATCGATTGAAAAAATTAAGGAATAAAAATGACACAAACAACTCAAGTTTCTACAAACAATGTGCCTACAAACAATCAACATTTGATTGATTGGGTGGGAAATATTGCAAATTTAACTAAGCCAGACAATATTCATTGGTGTGATGGTTCAGAACAAGAACGAGAAATGTTGATTAACGTTTTATTAGAAAATAAGACAGTTGTAAAATTAAATCAAGATTTACGTCCAGATAGTTATTTAGCATTTTCTGACCCTAGCGATGTTGCGCGTGTTGAAGATCGTACGTTTATTTGTTCGAAAAAAGAAATTGATGCAGGTCCTACAAATAATTGGATGGATCCAGAAAAAATGCAGAATATACTGCTAGAAAAATTTGATGGCTCAATGGCTGGTCGAACAATGTATGTGGTGCCTTTCTCCATGGGTCCACTTGGTTCAAAACTAAGTTATATTGGAGTTGAACTTACAGATTCACCATATGTTGCACTTTCCATGCGCACTATGACTCGAATGGGTAAAGGTGCACTTGATGTTCTAGGTAATTCGAAAGACTATGTTCCATGCGTGCATAGTGTTGGCATGCCTCTTCGTGATTCTGATGGAAAAATCCAACAAGATGTTCCTTGGCCATGCAATGACGATAAATATATAACTCATTTTCCAGAAGATCGAGAGATTTGGTCATATGGTTCTGGTTATGGAGGAAATGCATTATTAGGTAAAAAATGTTTTGCACTTCGTATTGCTTCTGTCTTAGCCCGTGATGAAGGATGGTTTGCTGAGCATATGTTAATCATCAAAGCAACATCACCTGAAAATGAAGTTAAATATATTGCAGCAGCATTTCCATCTGCTTGTGGAAAAACGAATCTAGCCATGGTTATACCCACACTTCCTGGTTGGAAAATCGAAATGATAGGCGATGATATTGCATGGATGAAAATTGGCGACGATGGATCTTTGCGTGCCATAAATCCGGAATACGGAATCTTTGGTGTTGCTCCTGGTACATCAACAAAAACTAATGCAAGCGCTGTAGAAACTGTGTCACATAATACTATTTTTACAAATGTTGCTTTAACAAAAGATGGCGATGTTTGGTGGGAAGGACTTACCAAGGAAGTCCCTCAAGGTTTGACAAATTGGAAAGGTCAACCTTATGACCCGGCTTCAGGCGAACCTGCAGCACATCCAAATTCACGTTTTGCGTCTCCCGCTGGTCAATGCCCTACTATTGCAAAAGAATGGGAAGATCCTAAAGGTGTGCCAATAAGTGCAATTCTTTTTGGTGGGCGTCGCGCAACATCAGTGCCTCTTGTTTATAAATCCTATGATTGGAATCATGGCGTATTCATTGCATCGGCAATTGCATCTGAAAAAACTGCTGCAGCTGAAGGCACAGTGGGTGAAATTCGTCGTGATCCTTTTGCGATGCTTCCATTTTGTGGTTACAACATGGGTGATTATTTTAATCATTGGATAAAAATGGGTAAGAAAATTGCTCCAGACAAATTGCCTGCTATTTTTGGTGTTAACTGGTTTCGTAAAACTGATGAAGGTGACTTTTTATGGCCAGGATTCTCTGACAATGTACGAGTCATATCTTGGATCTTTGATGTTTTAGAAGGACGAACCGAAGGTATAAAAACACCTGTAGGAATTATTCCTGATCCCAAAGAGTTAAATCAAGATAATTCAATGAACCCTGATTTTGTTTGGCGTTCTTTAGCCGTACGTAAATCACAATGGGTTCCAGAGTGTGAATCTATTGCAAGTCACTTTGAAACTTTTGGTGAGCATTTGCCAGAGGAGCTAAAAGACGAACTTAGCGATTTAACAAAACGAGTAAATGCTATGGATGTCGAAGTTATTTAGTTTGAGTTACTCATAGAATAATTAAAAAACAAGTATTTCAAGTCATTTTTAAATAAAATACATTGATATCACTCAGGGTATTAATTAAAGTACTATAATTAATTTTATGACAGTAGCAGCTTATATTCTTATACAAGCCGAAGTTGGTTCTTCTTCTGATGTTGCTCAAGCAGCAAAAGATGTTAACGGAGTAGTTGCAGTTGATGCAATCACTGGACCTTATGATGTACTGGTTAAAGTGGAATCCAACAATATGGATGAACTGGGAAAAAAAATAGTAAGCGACATCCAAAAAATCCCTGGGATCACAAGAACATTAACTTGTCCTGTAGTTAATATCTAACATCGGGTTTTATAAAAAGGTTTTTACTGCCTTCGAACTTACTTCCTTATAATCATATTCTGTTGTATCTAATATAGCTTCGAGTTCAGATCTATTCTTTGCTTCAAATCCCATTAATACTTGGCCAGTATCTCCGCCTTGTCCTCGATAATGAAAAAGCGAAATATTAAATTTATTACCAATAGCGTCAAGAAACTCAGAAAGTGCGCCGGGACGTTCAGGAAAGTCGAATGAATAAATTTTTTCATCTTTAGTTATTTCTGATTTACCACCAATCATAAAGCGCACATGTTCTTTAGAATATTCATCTCCCGATAGATCACTATAACTAAATCCATATTTTTCTAATCGTGTTTTAATAAGTTCTCTATTTTTTGGTGTCGAGGTTATAAGGCCAATGAAGATATTTGCATTTTCTCTATCGGTCAATCTATATGAAAATTCTGAAATAGAAAAGCCATGTATGACCTTTTTATATAACGTTTTCAAAGCACCTGGCGTTTCAGGAATCTCGATAGCAAATAGAGATTCTACTTTTTCGCCGATCAATGTTCTTTCAGCGATGAATTGTAGTCTTTCAAAAGAAAGGTTTGCGCCTGAATTGATACAAACAACATTTAAATGTTTCTTTGAGTCTGGTTCTAAGAATTTCTTTTTTGAAAAATATTTAACAGCACCAGCTACAGCTAATGCTCCGGCAGGTTCACAAATATTTCTTGTTTCCTCAAAAATTGATTTTATTGCTGCACAAATCTTATCGTTGTTAACCTTAATTATTTCATCTACATGTTCTTTAACGATTCTAAATGTGTGTTCCCCTACTTGTTTTACAGCAACTCCATCTGCGAATATACCAACGTGTTCTAAAAGTAGTCGTTCATTAGCTTTGATCGATTTACCCATAGCATTTGAATCATCAGGCTCCACACCAATAACTTTAACTTTAGGATTAATTTTTTTTACAACTTGTAATATTCCTGCTAGTAAACCTCCACCACCAACTGGCACAAAAATATGTGTTACACCTGGTAGCTGGTCAAGAATTTCGTTAGCTATAGTCCCCTGTCCTGCTATAACTTCTAGATCATCGAATGGGTGTACAAAAGAAGCTCCAGTTTTTTTCATTATTTCTAGCGCTTTAGCATATGAATCTGAATAGCTGTCTCCAAAGAGCACTACATTTGCACCATAGCCACGAACTGCATCAACTTTTATGGATGGAGTGGTTTCTGGCATAACTATTGTCGCCTTGAGCTTTAATTTTTTTGCACTGTAAGCAACTCCTTGTGCATGATTTCCTGCACTAGCCGCCAATACACCATTCTTTTTTTCTTCATCGCTTAAAGATACAATCTTATTGTAAGCACCACGAATTTTAAAAGAATGTACTTCCTGGGTATCTTCTCTTTTTATAAACAAGTTTGTACCTATTTGTTTAGATAATTTTTCTGCTTTGTCTAAAGGACTTATGATAGCAACGTCATATACGACATCTAATGGATTAATTGATTTTGGCATTATATTCTTTTCGTTTTATATTGTAGCGATTGCTTCTATTTCAACGACAAGATCAATATCGCCCAATCTTGGCAATTCTTTGACAGCTATACAAGTCCTAGCTGGATAAGGCTCGTTTAGATAACTAGCATAAATTTCATTCATAGCGGCGTAATTACTCATATCGGTTAGATAAACGACGAATTTTACAACTTTAGCCAAAGAGGACCCATTGTTTTTTAAATGAAAATCTAAATTCTCCATACACTTTTTCGTTTGAGCTTCTATACCATTTTCGATAATAAGTGTTTCGGGATCTCTACCAACTTGTCCAGCTGTAAATAATAATTCACCTACTTTTCTAATAGGACTATATGGTAATGCTTTAGGTTTTGTTTGTTCTGACATATTTCCTCTTTCTAGCGTCTTTGATATTATAACTTACGAAAAAACGTTGGTTAAAACATACAAGACAAAATACATTTTTATTGAAGTTTTCCAGATATCGTTCCTGCTACACGTAAAGCAGAACCGTCTTCTGAATTTAACCATTGGTATGGTCGAACAGGTTGTTGCTCCGCTTCTTTAATTAGGTCTAATAATATCTCTGATCTATCGTAACCCTTTTCTTTCCAAAGGTATAAACCAAAAGCACCAGGAATAGGATTAATTTCAATTAATCGAATATCGTCTTTCCCGTCCCAGAAAAAATCTAAACGCGGTATCCCCGTAATAGGGTACCCTCTAGCTAATTTCTTCGAAAATTCTTCAATCCTTTGAGTTATTTCATTAGGAAGTTGTGCAGGGAGCTCGCACGGAGCAAAATCCATACCACCTCCACCTTGAAGATATTTTGTTTTATAATCATATATCTTTCCTTCTTCATTTAAAGGACGTGATATTGGCGTAACTTCTAGATCGGGATAAGTTCGAACAGATATAGTTAGATCAATCCAACCCGTCAAGAATGGTTGTATCACCATTCCAGCACGATTAGTCCCATTATTATATATAGCCTTTGCAGTTACAATATCTTCAACGCCGCTTTCAACACCGACAGATGAACCACCATAACGTGGTTTTACAATCCATGGAGCATTAAATGGTATATCTCGATCATATTGATTGAGCTCAATAGTTTCAATCCCAGGAATACCGAAAGCTTCACCAACTTTTGATGTTGCTAATTTATCCATCAGCACATTACTGACTTCATGACGCGGACCAGTTACTTTAATGCCACAAATTTGCAGCATCGCACTTAAGGTACCCGCTTCGCCAGGTCCGCCATGGGTACAATTAAGCACAACATCAATATCTATTTTTTTCGATTTTAATTTTTTCCGCTCGACGAAACCTTCAGGGATTATAAAATCCAATGGGATAGATGTAGGTATTTCTGTTTTTAAAAATTCTTGTGCTTCAAGCTTAGGGTTTACACTTAGCCAAGTGCCTTGCTTCGTCCAATAGATAGACGTAATTTCATTTCCAGCATCTTGCAGTATTCTCCCCGCTTGGAGACCAGTTAATATAGAAATTTCATGTTCAGGTGAAGGTCCACCGAATATTAATGCAATATTTGTCATTGTAAAATTCTAGTTTATAGTACCCTTATCAACATCAATGTTTAACCATGTTTATAAAATTATGGATAATAAACAGGTAAATCATTCTCGTAAAGTACCCCATCGATTTCTTGAAGATTTTTGCGTACCCAGTCAACAGCGATTTGTCTATTCGCAAAAAACTTTACTTTACCATCACCATTTTGAGCCCCATTTATTAGCGATGAGCGATTAGTAAAGTGTGTAACAATTAATGTTGCTCCACTTTTTGCTATTTCTTTACCTAATTCGTAATTTGATCTATTTTGAGCTTCACCTAGCTCAACTAACCCAGGTGTTACGACATATCTATTTCCAGATTTCACTTCACAAGATAGTTTTGCAATATTACTTTTTGCGCCCTCCAAATTAGAATTAAATGTATTATCAATAACGACATATCCTTGCTCTGACTTGCCGACTGTTGCACGATGCTCTGGAGTAGTTAAATTTATTAATTTTTCTTGGAGCTTATCCAAAGGTATCCCAAGTGCGATAACCGCTCCCAAGGCACAAGCGATATTGCCTTCGTGTAGCCCATTTGTAGTGGGTATTTTCGCTATTTCATTATGGTCCTTATCTGAGAATAGAATTTCATTTCCATCTTTAGATACCTCAACCTCTAGTTGAGGTTTACCTTTATATCCACAACGTATGATCTTTTTTTCACCTAAGTTTTTAGATAGATCATCTAGTCTTTCATCACTTACCCACAACACAACAGTATTTGCAGTTTGAGTGATTTCAGCCTTGGCTTGTAGGATATTTTCTACGGAGCCTATACGCTCTAAATGAGCATTTCCTATAGCTGTTATAATAGAAATCGAGGGTTTAACCCACTTAACTAGATTGGCTATTTCCCCTTTCTTATACATTCCCATTTCTGCAATAAAGATCTCGGTACCTTCATCGAGATACTCATTAACAGCTCTAGATATTCCACCTCTATTATTCCAACTTGCTGGTGTCGCTACTACTTGGCGTTTACCTAACAACAATTCTTTTAAATGATTCTTTGTCGATGTCTTTCCGTATGATCCTGTTATACCAACAACTACTGGAGAGATTTTTTCTAATTTTGTTTGTGCTCTTTTAACAAATTTATTTGAGAACTTACCTTCAATCGGCCGCATTATTAATGCGGTAAAATCTATTAATAGAAATTGAGTAACTATACACAAAGCTATAGAAAATATTGGATTTACTATAAATCCAATAAAAATAACCAATATAGTGTTTAAAGATAGTACAGCTAATGTAAGTCGGATGAATCTATTGGTAAATTTTGGTCTAAATGATTTTGAAAATATCGGAACAAAATAATAAATATGAATTAACCATCGAACTTTAAATTTTGAACAAGTACCTGCAATATAATGTTCTTTCTGCATCAAAGTTAGATATCTATATATGCTAATAATAAGATATGTAAATAAGATTATCCCGAGTGACTCAATCATCTACTAAAGCTTTCATCATAAGATCTATCTGGTCAATCAACGATTGTGGATTTTCAAGATGTACATCATGGCTAGAATCATCAACTAGTTGAACTCCCAAAGAATTTGAGACTAATTCTTCGCTATCATACGCTGTAATAAATGTGGCTGCAGTATCGTTTATCCCCCAAAGAAATGAAACAGGAAATTTAAATTGTTTTAATTCGTCTTGATATGACTCATTGATAATCTTTACTAAAGATTCGCGTAACAGCCCGCTTGCTTTCCTATAGTCAGCAGAACCATATTTTTTCTTGTTTTCCTCCATCTTCCTTTCAGAAATAACACCAATTCTATTTAATATTTTTGCGACCCTAAACAAAAGAGGGCTTTTCGTTTTAGAAGGATAACGTATTAGGGGGGCACCTATGAATATAATTCCCTTGACAATATCTACTCGCAATATTCCCAAGCACGCTGCAACTCTCCCACCTAAAGAGTGCCCGACAATGACTATGCCATTCCTAATCGAATCGCTAGGAAGTTCGTTAATAGCATTTGATATATCTTCAGCATAAATATGTGCATCATATACTTTTTCTAAATCTTGTGAAGAACCAAAACCTGGCAAATCAAACGCAACACAATTATAATCAGAAATAAATTTAGAAAAATCTGCTTTAGATCTTCCCCAACCATGTAGAAATATAATAAGCGGATAACCGATATGTTGGTTAGTAATATTCACTTCAGCAAATATTTTTCCATCTAAAAAACTTTTTAAAGCCATTGCGTTATAGAACTACCAAAATTGATCTAATCGACAATGCTGCTATGAATAATGCTGTAATTCCAAAAATTAAATATTTTTTCTTACCAAAGGATTTTGAATAAGCAAAAATCCCTCCAATAACCATCAATATAATAAACCCATAGAAATAGTGCATAGAAGGTGCTACATCATTAGTAAATAAGAGCAAAGAAATTCCTAAAAATGCTTGTATAACAAGTGCAACTCCACCGACATAGATAGGATACAGGAAGTATTTCTTTCGCTTAACAACATCTACTTTCATCCCTATAAGAGTCCATATTCCAGCAAAAACATTTAATGTTATGGCAGTGTATGCCCAATCGTGATGTATTTTTAGTAATCCCATTTTTTCCTTAATTTTATTTACATTTGATCTAAAAGATTTTGTCTTTTCTCTAGATACTCTGCTTCAGAAATAATATTCTGTTCTTTTAGTTGCGCAAGCTTTTCAATTTGTTCTGGAATAGATATTTGTCTACTACCTGCGGCCATTTGAGAAGCAATACCTTCTGAAGAATATCGAGCAGTTTTCTTAACATTTTCTTCCATAGAACGATATATTTCTTGTTGTACGGCGTCAGGGTGTCTTACATCTTTAAATGTAGATTGACCATCTTGACCTGCTGATTCAATTTCTAAAGTACCCGCACCAATCATGCGCTCAAACATTGTCTGTCCAAAGTTAATATTATTCACTCGTTCTAGAGGAATCTCAACACCGCGCTTAGCAATGATTCCATTACGAAAAATAATACGATCACTCGTCACAACAAAAAGTGTAAAGTGCCAGCCCAAGTATTGGAATGCAAAAAAGATAGCCCAAACAAGAAAGGCAAGCACCCATATTCTCCAAGCATATTGATCAATAGTAAAAAAAAGTGAATCTATACTTCCTGCAGCAGCACTCCTGCTTCCATCAGGAAAAAATTCTAAAGCTATGATAATCAAAAAAAGTATGAAAGCACCTAAAAAATATTTTGCGAAATACCACCAATGCGGTCGCAAATCCAAACATAGTTCTTCGTCATCATTTAATAAGTCTCTAGGATATGGCATAGTAATATCTTAGTTTCATTTTCGGACAAAATATGATTCTATGAAGAAAAGAAAGACTATTTTCGGTAGTTTTTCCTACTATAAATATCTCTTGAACTTTTCGCACAGTCTAATATTACTTTTCCGTTTAAATGATCAATCTCATGTTGGAATACACGCGATTCAAAACCGTCTAAATGAAATTGTATTTCCTGGCCAGTAACATTTTGTCCAGAAACTACAATATTTTCATATCGGGTAATATCAACTGTTAAATCTGGAACACTCATACAACCTTCTCGTCTCTTAATTAGACCATTAAATTTTACAATTCTTGGGTTAGTAACAACTACAAAACCATATTTAGATTCTTCTCGTTTATTTTTTGAGGAATCTGCTACAAAAACATTCAAATCACTACCAATTTGATTTGCTGCTAGACCTACACAATGATCGTACTCAGCCATTTTAGCTATTAGATTCTCTACCGTTTTTATAAACTCTAGGTTATTAAAATCAACTATAGTCACACCGGCTGTTGAAAGGCTAATATTAGGGTAAGCAACTATATCTATTAATGGATTTTTTATATACTCTGACATTAGGTAATAACTATAAATCGATTTCTTCAACTGTATTAAAGTCGATATAGCCTTCATAAGTATTTGAAAGGTTTTTTATTTCGTAAGATACTACTTCCTCACTTGAATGATAGACATCGACGTCTAAAAATATGGAAAATTTATCAGTATCATTGTCACGTAAAGTACGAAAATCTACGATGTTGGCTTTGTTGTCACTCAAAACTTTTGTTACTTGCGCCACTATTCCTACAGTATCATTTACGCTCATTTTCAAAACATATCGTGTAGTACCCTCTAATGAGTGATCATGTTCAGAATCCGATAATGTGATACTTGTCTCAGAAATATTTAACACAAAACCGTTTAGTTCTTCTTTCTTCTCAAGTTCAATAATAATATTAGGAACTTTAGAATCATCTATTTCTACAACCATTATCATCGCAAAGAAGCCCTGCAATAGGGTCATTGATGCATCTTCTATGTTTGCGCCAGACACTTTAAGGTAAGAAGTCAAAGCAGCTATCACTCCGGGTTCATCTCTTCCAAATACACTTATGCTCAACTTCATTAAATGATTATACATCTAAGATCATACAAAGTGACAAATATTTGAAAATAATACTAGTCTTGATGCATGAATTCGGTAGTTTCAACAATTGTTCGCGATATAGATACAGTTGAAATTTTTGGACTTACTTTAGATGAGCAACAGATAAATGCAGCAACTTCGCCTTCGTCAAGACTAGCGATAATTGCTTCTGCTGGATCTGGCAAAACAAGAGTTATAACTCAAAGAATAAAATACTTATGTGAAACTACAAATTTAAAACCTAACCAGGTCTTAGCCATTACATTTACGAGAAAAGCAGGTTTTGAATTAGCGAAACGTATACGCAGTGTTCTTGGTGATAATAATCGTCTACATCCTGTGGTTAGTACCTTGCATTCATTCGTAATGAATGAACTTATAGATTTTTATGGTGATAAAAAAATATCTGTTGATTCCATTATTGAATTTCCAGAGAAAATCATTGAAACTTTAAAAATAAAAAATTCGAAACAAATAGCGAAAGCGATTTCATGGTGTAAATCAAATCTAATTTTCCCGCAAAATTTAAATGATGAAATAATTACAAATATTCGGAAACATATCCGTATCAACCCAAGAGAATTCACATTAGAAAAATTCAAAAATGACTGGGAATTATATGAAAATTATTTGACAAAAAATCACAAATATTCACATGATGATTTATTGATCAAATATATACAACTACTTGAAGATCCATCATATTTAGAAACTAGACAATATTTATATCGTCATATTTTTGTAGATGAGTTTCAGGATTCCACCAGGACACATGTTGAAATATACCAACGACTTGTAGGCAATAAAATTAATATCAGTGTCGTTGGCGACCCAGATCAATCAATTTTTTCATTTGCAGGCTCTAGTGAAAAATATTTAAATGATTTTTCTAATTATTTTCCTGGTGCAACAATAGAATTTTTAACTACGAACTACAGATCTACTAAAGCTAATGTAGAAGTAGCACGATCCGTTTTAGGTAACACTGGAAAATCTCGTAAGATTACGACGCCAAGACAGAGTACAATTTTGCCAAAGGTTCACTTATTTTCTGATGAACTCGCAGAAGCTCAAAGTGCTATGAGTATCCTCATGTCTGCGCATGCAAATGGTACACCTTTTTCTGATATGGCGATACTTGTTAGAACTAATAAGCAAAAAGATCTCTTTATAAAATCAGCAAACAGTTTAGGTATTGCATTCCATAGAGGTAGAAGGATTGAGCTCAATGAAACTGCAAGTGAAATTTTCGATACAATAAAAACACTTCGACGTAAACGAAAATGGAAATCGGTTTATGATGCACTTGATGATATCACTTCAATAGAAAATGAAGATGCCGGCAAAAAGGAAACTTATAAGCAACTTCGAAATGCAGCTCGGGAATACATGGATTTATTTTCTTTTGATCGCCAAGGTGATGTAAATGGGTTTTTTGAATATTTGGAATTTTCTATAACAGGCGCAAAAGATTCCAAAGATGGTTTTTCGCTACTAACTTTTCATCAGGCCAAGGGCTTAGAATTCCACACTTGTATAGTATCTGGTTTTGAAAAAGGGCTAGTTCCTCTATATTCTGATCGCATCAGAAAAACTGAAGAATCACGTTTAGCATATGTTGCATTATCTCGAGCTAGTGACGAATTACACATAACTCGGGTCAAAGTACGCACACTTTTTGACCGTATTTGTGTACAAAGCGACTCCGAATATTTACAATTAATAGAGGAGCATATAGCCGATATAGACCTAAGACAAGACTTTTTCACGGCAAAAGACGCCCTCAAACGAATCGCAGATATTCGTACGAAACACTTAGAGTAACTATTAAAATCTTTCATTGACACATTTTAAGTTATAGATAATCATAGGGGGTAAGACGAGTTTAAAGCTCATAAACGTTAAGGAGACCAGAACATTGAGAAATCCATTAGATACCATAGATGAAAAAGACGAATCTTGGGTTTATGCTGATGCGCAAACTTTAACTGATCTAAATACTCACGATATAGAAGATCCTTATGATGATATTGATTTATTAGAATTAAAAGCTGATCCTAGGTTTTTTTCACTTTTAAATAGCGAAGAATACTCAATTTTGGATCGTAGATTTGGTCTAAGTTCAGAACCAGAGTCAATGAAAGACATCGCAAGAGACATGGGACTTACCCGGAATCAAGCAAAAGAGATTTTGGGTTGTGCCCTTGCTAAGCTAAAAGAAAAATTACTAAGTGAAGTTGATTAATAAAGTCTCAACAAGCTCCCCACATACCAACTTTATTTTTTTCTGCTTCTAACTCTAGCTTTAACAAATTAAAAGAATATTTTTTATTCGGCGCTATAGTCAAGGTTCTAGCGTAACCATTTTTTACGAGCACATCATTGAACCTGACACCATCTAAATATACGAAAGCTAATGTTCTACCATATTTATCATACTTTTCAATATCGTATTCTAATTCAATCCTTTTATTTGTTAGCTTCTTAGTTGTGAATTCAGAAGCTTGTGGGCCGTAACAACCTACTGGTTTTGTTGGATGATGAGTTTCAGGAGTATCTATACCTAAAAGTCGAACCTTGATTATTTGATCATCCTCTAATTGAACACTAATGGTATCTCCATCAGCGATTGATATAACTTTTGCATTAACTCTTGACGATAAAGCACCAGTTTGAAATCCGCTGTAAAGCGCAATAAGGGTTGCAACCAAAATTATTAACAAAAGTGGTACAGAAAGTTTAGTTTTGGGTGAATATTTTCGGTAACCTGTATGTATGCGTCGTCGTTTATTAATCATATCTGTTCTGGTCATAGTTGTGCTTTCGATTTTTATAATATCAGGTTGTAGTGAACTTTCAAAGAGTGAAACTCAAACAACAAAGAAATTTGAAAGAATATTGCCACAATTGCAAAAAAGATACACAAAACTTTTCGATGCCCTAAATTTGGCGGTGGAGATTGGCGGCCAAAGAGACATCACGAAAGATGGATTGAAGTCATATAGCGAATATTTAGATGCTGTTAAAAAAAAGAATACGTCTAAACAATTAGATTCTGCAATCGATCTAGAGGATATAATTGGTCGCCTTCGAGCCAATGCATCAAGCGTTGGCTCTGTTAAGTTATCTGGATCACAAGAGCTAAAAGATGCTATTGGACTTATTGATAAAGAAACCATTGCTAAAGACGTCAAAGATAAATATACTAAAGCTTCAAAATCGTATGAAGAAAAAAGGACTTCCTGGAGATACTTACTTTCAGCAACGATATGTGGCTATTCTTCTCAAAAGATTTTAGAATTTTCGGAACCATCATAAACTTATGTCTACAAAAAAAACTTCGGATGAAATTAATAAAATTGGTATTTTAGGTGGTGGACAACTGGCAAAGATGCTTGCCGAATCTTGCGCAGGCGAAGATTTGTCTTTTATATCAGCCGATGTGGCTGGTTCTTGCGCATTTAAAGTAACAAAACCGTTTACAAAAGATTTGTCTTTAGGTGAAAATTTAGATGAGTTTTGCGAACTAGTAGATGTTGTCACATTTGATTCAGAACATTTAGGTGTTGAATTCGCTAATGGTATTATCAAGAGAGAACTTGATGTATTTCCCGATTATAGATTTGTACAACTAAGTGGCGATCGTTTCAAAGAGAAAACAGAATTAAATAGACTGGGAATCTCGACTGCCCCGTTTATCAAGATAGATAAAAACTTAAATTCCGATGAAATTTCAAAACTAATAATCAATACTCTTTCATCAAAAAATCTATCTGATTCAGGTATCGTAATAAAAACACGACATGGTGGTTATGATGGAAAGGGACAATGGGTTTTAAAAAATGGTATTCTCGATTCAGAAATAAAAAACCTAGCTATTGAACTTAGCAAATTAAATTCTAACCCTGGATTGATAATAGAAGGTCTAATCAATTTTGGTTTTGAATGTTCCATAATCGCATCTCGTTCTTTAAATGGAGAATTTATTACTTGGCCTTTGATTCATAATATCCATAAAGATTCAATATTAGATATTTCACGATGCCCAATTAATAAAGAAACTCTCAATTATGCTGACGAAAAGAATGCACAAAAAATAGTAAAAACTATTTGCGAAGAACACAATTATGTTGGAACTATATGTGTAGAGCTATTTTGTACAGATACTGGCTTAATAGTTAACGAGATAGCACCACGTGTTCATAATAGTGGCCATTTAACGATAGAGGGTTCTGTTACTAGTCAATTCAAGAATCATATAAACGCAATTAGAGGTCAAGAATTAGGGCCTAGTGACATAATAGGTAGTTGCGCAATGATAAATATTGTTGGCTATAGACCCAATGACGAAGCCTTAAATTATTTCGAAGAAACGAAATGTGTTTATTTTCATTGGTATAACAAAGAAGTTCGTCCTAAGAGAAAAGTCGGACATATAACAATCGTTGCAGAAAACGATTTAGAACTTGAATCAAAAATTGATCATATCAATATGTTGCTTGGTATAAGAAATTGAAAATCGCTTCTTGGAATGTTAATTCACTTCGTGCAAGATTTGAGCGTGTAAAAGAA
>ERZ724508.117-NODE-117-length-54843-cov-5.427648_pt1 | contig 54843 bp, 90 predicted proteins | sample MGYA00376041_ERZ724508 | MGnify/ENA primary metagenome ERZ724508 (study PRJEB28724, sample SAMN07190887) | wastewater metagenome | isolation source: effluent of sewage treatment plant in Hong Hong | place: USA: Christiansburg, Virginia | collected 2016-03-01 ...
TCAAATAACGAGCCTGCTTGAAGTTTTAATACATTTTTATCCTTCTCAAATCCGATAATGAATAAAAAAACAAAAAACAAACAAACCTAAAACTTACTTCGTTTTTTCGTTCAGTTATCTATTCGCCCGATTGCGTAGAAATCATCTATTTGTTATGAATGCTATGAATCAAGAAGAGCCGAACTTCTCGTCGAGCTCTTCCTTTGTCCATTCCTTCTTCTCCTCGGGAATCACCTCCTGAGGGTTATACCTCACTTGCATCGTCACGGGGTTCAGGGTCGAAGGGATTCCCAAAGAAGCACCGCTCATCTCGTAAGTTGCATTGTCCCTTTGGGCAACAGCTGCTTCCTTCTCCCTCTTGGCTTTGATCACAAAGTAGATCACCAGAACAATCAATGCCACAAATAACACGCAGCTAATAGCGATTACAGCTATTTGCCAAGCAGGCATACTTGGGTACTTGATTTCCGCAAAGCACAACATATCGATGGACAGTAAAGCGACATCGAAATCTCCTCCACTCTCAACCTAGAAGAGATTCTTATCAAGGTGGGCTCTCCCGAGTTTTCCATTTACGTAGATGCCCTGGATGCCATAGAAGTATTCAAAGTTGTCCTGTTTTTGAGTAGTCCAGTTGGCTGTCACTGCTGCTCTGGCTTCAATCACGCTCTTTGGGCACTACGGAATTAGTGGCGATTTTGTCAGTATAATGTTGAACGAGACCCAGTCAGTAGACCCTCCGCAGGCGAATTCAATGTCATAGACCGCACTATCGTTGTTACCGTAGACAAGTGCACACTGGGTCATAGATGCCTGAGAGAATCCATTCATCAGAACATAGGGTTGAACGCTACCAGTTCCATAAAACTTGAGCTGCTTCGTTGAGATATAAGTGGAGTTTGCAGTAAGGTTGATGCTCGCAATTTCGTAGTTGTCGAACTGGACCAAGACGAGATATTGGAGTTCAAGTTGGAAAACCAACCCGACTGTGCCGCCAATGTTGGCTGTCACAACAAGTTTATCGTTGGTATCGTTGACTCCTTAGCGAATTATGCCTGTCCGAAGTGACATACCGATTTGGTTGGACTTGATGGTGTTGAGTCCCAAGACAAAGTAGCTGTTCTCGATTTTTGGAACAAATATAGCAGCTTGGTAGGGGGTACTGGTCACCGAGAGTTGTCCACTGGCTGAGATGTCTTTGCAGATCGCCACAATGACGAAAAATGCATGGGCCCACAGAAGTTTCATGATATTATTATCAGAAATTGAGAGTCATCGATTCCATTTCCGCGAGAAGGCAGTCTTAAGTTATGTCTGATCGAACGGTCAAATCTGTGCTCAATTGAACAAGAAACATTCTATCATTTTTTCATGGGAGACTGGCCACGATAGGTCAGACGCATGAGCTTCTCCATCTCCTCTCTGGTAACCTTTCCATCACCGTCAGTGTCTATACTAGCAAAGAATTCTTCAATGTCCTCGATGGTTGCTTCCGGCTCATTCTTTCGTCGCATGCAATCGTTCATGAGAACCCCCACCTCTTTGACATCAAGTGTTCCGTTTTTGTTGAGGTCGTACTTGAGGAAAGCGTCGTCCACAAGCTTTTTGATAGTGTCTTCCGAGATACTTGCCATGATAATTATACAAGCAATTGCAAAAGTTGCCACCCACACAGAATCACTCAAGCCGGCAAAAACTTCTTGTTCTTGCTGTCAGGCTCTGTGAGACCCTCCATTCGCTGAAACTCCATGATTAGTCGACGACTCTTTTCGATTTCTTCCTTCAAGCGGGTAATACTGTTGTCGGTGATGTCTTCCTCCTGCAAAGGGCTTATATACTCCAACCTACGTTTTGCTGGGCTCTTATCGACAGGAGGTGCTAGTGGCTGATGATTGTTGTCTTTGAGCGCGTTATGATGTGCTTACTGTCGTTGATTTCCTCCTTGCTGTGTATAGTTTTCAGGTTAATAGTTACTGATGACTCCTGGCTTGCTAAGATGAGGGTTGCTTCCACGCTTGCTTGGAGTGATATTTCGCTTGGGTTCACGAGTCTCGTCAATTGGCGAATGGTAGCCCTGTTCTTCGGCCCACTGATTGAAGGTGTTAGAGCTGGTTTGAGGAGGCTGCTGTCTGAATGGCTCAAATTGCTGGACTGTTGGGGGGTACTGCTGCTGCGGTGGAGTGTAAACTTGCTTGGGGAAGTTTTGATAGTTCTGCCTATTACCGAATGAAGTTTGCTGCTGCTGCGATTGTCGCGGTTGCTGGCGAAGTAGATTTTCTTGGTAGTAATAATTCGGAGCCTCTTCGCTTATCTCTTCATTTTCTTCAAGAGCATTATATCTTGGGGTTTCCGCTTCGTCTAGAACTTGACGGTAAGGGTTTGGATGCTGTTGGTAGCCATATGTTTGCTGTGTTTGGGGGTAGGACGACTGTCCATATGCTGGCAGAGGTGGAATATATGGGACTTGCTGTGGTTGCTGTTGATGCTGGCTCACATAGCTAAACGTAGAAACGTTGCTTTGTTGGGGATCGAAGTATTGATTCTGAGGCTGAGAGTAATGTCTGTCTACTGGCTGAAGTCTGGAAGGCGAGAGCCCTTGTGTTGTTGGAAATTGATTTGACGTCAAAGGACGAATCTGGGCAGAAGGGACACCATATCCTTGCGTTGGATCTTACTTGATTTGTGGTTGATATTTAAGTTGACTTTTGCCAAGGTTATTTGGTCTATATTGCATATTTGGGTTCACAGCCGGACCTTGATTGGTAAGTTGAGGAGCCTTAATGGTTGGACGAGCCATGACTCGACTTTCAGTGATCTCCCTATTCATTTCGATTGACAGCTGTCTTATATCAGCTCTTTCCGCATAATCGTATTAGAGCATCCGTTAAATCAGCTTGGCTAAGAACTCAGGATAGAATTCACGAACGGTGTCCAGCCTAGATGTGACCATTTCGTCAAGGATATCATAGGAATCTCCGTCATAGCAGTCTTTCGATGGTAGCAACGTCAAAGCTTCCAACAAAATCATTCCTAAGGTGAACACATTCGATCTGTCTTGGATATCCTCCTCTATTTCGCTTTCCCCATATCGAAGTGCAAGCACCAATTCGGGTGCTAAAAGTGAGAACCTCTTTCCGCTTTTGGCGAGTTCGTAGGCTGAATCTTTAATTAGTTCAATCGGCAGGAGCTTGAAAGAGGAGGTCTGCGCATCATAGTAGATATTTTCTTGACAGAGATCAACGTACGAAACTTTCTTGGACTGCAGAAACGATAGTGTATACAGAACCGACTCAGCCAGTTTAAATATGTCCTCTTCTGTGAATAGTTTGGTGGTATTGTAGCGGCTGTACAGTAGTTCTGCCAGAGTAGCGTCAGCGGACTCCAAGAACAGCGGTGGTTGGTGGCTGATCTCAATTGAGTTGCGGAACGGAATCTCCCTCAGCTTTAGTAGCCCTTAGTGCTCAAAGTGCTGTGCTGTGATGGCTCCAGCCTTTCTCCCACCTCTCGCAGGCAGTTCAAATTGTTTGTGTCTCACCGTAGACTCTTCTTGACCCATCCTAACGTATAATATTTTAATAGCGGTTCCAGAAGTTTCACATCATGCTCTTCCTTCATCACGAATCCTCGTTCATGAGGTTGTTCTCCTACTTCTCCTGCCTCTCAGAAATCGAAGCTGTGACTGATGCCAAGAATTTATCGAAGGCAGGAAGGATAGTCGAGGAGCCTTCCTCTACAGAAGTGTCTGCGATCACGAGGGTGGTTGCTCCTTTTGGCGGCTTACTTTTCTTGTCTCGGTTGAGATCGGACAAATGGTGGGCGAATCCAACGCACTGCGCTGAAGGAATGTAAAGGGCCTTCGGGAATTTTTCAATCCAGAATTCCACCTCCGCCTACGACTTGGGATTATCTGCATTGTAGACGATGATGACTCCCTGTGCACCTTTCTGGATTGCTGGCCAGCACCTATCAAACTTTGTATTGCCTGCGTGAACTATGCACTACCTGAGACGTCCCAAAACTCAATTGTGATGCGCTTGTTCTTGACCTCCTTTTCTGTTTCAATAATGCGCACTCCTGCAGTCGGTCTGTAGGGCGTCTCCAGTACATTTGACTTATCGCATAGGAAGTTGGTGACGGTGGTCTTGCCGGAGCCTTCAGGCCCAATCACCAGGATCTTGAGCTTGTTCAAGTTGTACATTTAAATATTATTCAAAGAGGCACCCCATTTGTATTATAGAATATGGAAGTTGCAGTGGACGCTGCTATACTCGCCGAGCTCGCCAAGGTCAGCAGTCGCTTATGCAGGCCAACAAACAGTTTCGCAAAAAGGACTACTTTCAATCGCTGGAGAGTTACTGCGAGTGTCTCAAGCTGCTCTACCGCTAGCGGCAGACTCACCACAGCCAGGTTGCTGACTAACTGGAGATGGTCGTGTATTCGCTGAGGGGCATGAACTACTCTGCGATCCGTGAATTCGAAAAGGCCGAAAACGACTTCGACTACGTCCTCAAAAATAAGAACTTCGATGGTACAACCCTGATGCGACGGGCTTCGCTGCACTTGAAGGTACTCGCCGATTGACCGTAGACCAAGCAGTACAAGAAGGCGTTGATTGATATCACTAGGCTGCTGGAACTCGAACCTGAAAGCATTCGGGTAGCAGCACTCATGCTGGAAGTCAAAGATCGCCTATCAAAGATGCTCGATAAGGGCTAGCGTGAATCGCTGGAGAAGGATTTAGACGAACTCAACAATTTGAACACTGAGGAAATCGACGAAGAGGAGATGCTGAACTTCTGCAACCTCAAGAAGATAGATCGAAAGTCTATACAGCTTCCAAAATCAAGAGCCAGCACTGTGGCGTTTAAGGAGGACACCTAAGTTACTTACGAAAACGAATAGGTCGAGAGTCTTCCAGGCAATCCTCGAAAGAGCTTAAGGGAAGAATTTTCGACCGATAAAATCAAACATATTCTGGACACTCAGAAAGATGACTTAATTGAACGCGAAGATGAAACAGCAAAGCCAAGAGTGTCAATTGTGTTCAAGCTCGGCAAGCAACCGAAGAAGAGTATTCTAAAGTGCAGTAGCATTCGGGTTGCCAACGAAGACTTACCAATCACCGATTCTAAGTAACACATTCTCAATGCATTGTCAATCCGTGACATTTAGGGCAGACCCATACGATGCTCATAATTCTCGAAGGTCAAGTTCCGCAACAGCAAGACCATCGATCCGAGGGAGCTTCCTTACAGCGAAATCAAGTTGTCTCTGAACAAGGTCGCCAGGAAATCGTGTCTGAAACATTCGGCTTTTGGGCTCGGTTTGGAATCTAAGATCAGTGCTCCAAGTGTCATTAACAATCTCAATACACCTCGCACTTCTCGCAGCCAATCCTTCCTCAAGTTGGCGAATGCCGACGGCAAGCTACTATGCAGGTCAGATGGCTTAGCTCACATCAGATAACGGAAAGGATAGGAGAGAAACAACCAGGAAAGCGATGCTTCTTTCGACTCAGGTGATGAGCACAACATCTTTGGGTTTGAGGGATCTATGGAGATTTCAGACAAGCTAAAAAAGACTTTGGGTATTGATTCGCTAACACAGGACTCGAAGAGTAGGACGGTAACAAGTAGAATAACAGGGAGTCCCAGCCAAAGACCAAGTCGGCCAAAAAGTCGATCTTAAAAAAGAATTCGGGACAGCAGCAAGAGTCTGGAATATCTGAGCCTTCGACATTCAAGTCAAAGAAAAGCGTGCTTTTCAAGCCCTGATTAAATAAAAATACACATTCACATCTTCAGCTTGGAGAGGATTCTCTTTATCTATTCTTCCGTGGCATCAACCACCTTCTATGGTTGATCGCTCTCCTCCGGTTGCTCTTATAGGTCAGTCAGGCACAGCATCTCGCCTTAGGGACCGCGCACCGTTAGCATATTTAGCTCTTACGATCGGATTATCTCGCCGTCGATAGGCAGATCGTATTGCTTCAGTTTCTCATTTGCCGATTCAAAGTTGTCGACAGTAAAGCAGAGGATGGGGCTATACCCCTTCGTGAGCACTGCCTCCATGCCGGTACTCTTTCTCAGTATAAGTACGTTCGACCGCTGATCTCTGAGCTCTGTTAGGTATTCTGATTGTTTTGTTACCTTCAGGCCGAGGACACTAGTGTAGAACCCTGTTGTTCTTTCCAGGTTTCTGCAGAACAGCACAATGCTGGAGAGCGAGGTGGTCACTCGCTTCATTATTATAATCAAAGCATGGCGAATCTCGACGAAGTCAAGAAAACTACCGCTGCTCTTGGTAACAACTTTGAACAGGACGGCTTCGTAGTGTTCGATAACAAGTGCAAGACAGCCTTTGAAGGACGCATACTCGTGGACTATAAGGGACTCCGAGTGGTGCGTATGCGCAAGACCCAGGAGCAGGAAGATCCCATCTCCGAAGCAGATCTCAAATAATCCGTTGTTGCGGCTCTAAAGCAAAGTGATAAGGGTGATGTGGATCCAGCTAAGGTTCTCCATAGCATCAAGGAACGCTTCGAGAGAATATCTGCCTGCGTCCTCACCGGTAAGGAATTCGTTTGCGACTCTGCAGGAGAAATCGTTCGAGTGCACGTTGACGGCGTCTGGGCCTTCCTCTTCTGAGTTCATTCCAAGAATTAAACAACAGTGATACATACTGTCAACTGTTGTCTTCGCGGTTGTTCTTGCCAAACAGAAACTTTCTCCCGAAGGCCTTCTGGCGCTGCTTGGTGGTCTTCTGCTGGTTCCTTTGGTTTGTACTCGCAGGTTCTGTTTTTGACTCTTTCGCAATCTTCTTCTTTCGGAAACATGTGCTCTTTTAGTCGATTGCTTCAGGGGCTTCTTGCGATGGCGGTGGGTTCCACTCGAAATCTGTGAATGGTCCTGACCCTTCGAATGTACTAATAATTTCCCTCTCAGCTGGCTTTGCCAACGGATTGACACGCCTTTTCGTTGGTTAAGGGTTAAGAGGCTACGGCTGGGATGCAGAATACTCTTACTTGGAAGGTACCTAGATTATATCGAACAGAGGCTAATTAAGAAATTCTCTAATCCTCTGGTTCTTGTTTTTTAACATCCTCTAGAATTCACCGAGTTCATCTGGGAAGAACGAGAGATTAATTTCCGGAGAAATTTCCGGAGAAAGCTCCTCCTGTTGGATGTTGAGTAATGGAATTTCAGTTTGGCACGCCTACGATCTTTGGTTTGGGTTCAGGCAGGGTTAGTCTTCCTGGGGAGCCTTGACGTAAAGCACAAGAGTATCGCTTTAGCTATCGCTATGGTAAGACTCTTCATCAACGAGAGGCAGCTCCATAAAATCTCGTTCGGATGGTTCTAGGTTCAGAGGATCCCTGTTCGGCGAGAAGTCAAAAGTCTCGCCAAATGTTGGGTTCCAGATGTTCGGATTCCTATTATATGCTTGCCTGCTTGAGACTTGAGGATCGACATGAATTCTTTTGGGTCGAATTTGTGTCAAGATTTCTTGAAGCAGTTCGGCATCGTCGCTGTCAAGCGGACTGTAATGGTAGAGATTTCCAGAATTTTCTTCGCCGCCGAGACTGCTGGAACCTGACTAATTTTCTGTGCCTCTTTGGTATTTTTAATAGTTCCTATCGTCTGAATCGAGATTTCCTCGGTTTGCATACCTCCTTTATTCAGAAGTTGCTCGGTGAGGCTAACCTTCGTTTTCCTGATTCTTCAACATGACTTCAGTTCGTGCAACCTTTATCTGTTCAGGAGACATTTAAGGCTCATCTTCAGATGATCTTGAGGAATAAGCAAGCCGCAAATCTACCCAATCGTGCAGGCTAGAGGATTATTCTCTTTGGAAAGCAGCTCTGTAGAACCTTGGGATCTGGAAATTGGGCCTAGGTTCTGGGTTCAGGACTCCCAGATTGAAACCCTGCGGAGCACGTACACTCACAGTTTAATGAGCAAATCTTGATTAGATTAGGGCTGTGTGTGTGTTTCTACCACTATTGCGAGTACCTCGATGGCGGATTGGTGACTATTGCTCTCCGGATGACTCCCGCGGAAGATCAGGAATCGATAAACGACTGCTCTCGGCTCTCCAGGAATCACTATCCCGAGCCTCAAACATCAATTGGTTGGAAGAACTGGCCTGTTCCTATTGATCCCCATCAGTCAGATAATGGTAGTAGCCCCAGATTTCATCGTCCATCCCGCGGAAAGCTTGGCTCTTTATTGAATTATTTAAAGTGCGCTGGCTGGACACCTTTAAAGTTGATCGTGAATCAAAGTCACTAACTGTTACACTTTAGTGAATAGCTGCCTATTTCCGGCAGGGGACAGAGCTTTTTGCTTCCAGACAGGGTTGACGCAAACTTTCTGTCATCTGTAATATTCCTTTGCGAAGTTTCAAGGCATCATTGATTGATTATGCAGGCAAGTCCATTCTCCTTGATTACCTGGCTGGTGTTCCTTGCGGTGTGTCTCACAGTACGATGCCAACTCAAAGACTGCCTGCTTAACTTATGCCCATCAGAGTCGCAAGCATGTTAGGCAGATACCACTTGTTGGCCAGCCATCGAAGCATGCGCTAAACGATGCGCGGGAGCAACTGTCGCAGCTTGCTGGTCGTTCTGCCTATCGGGTCGACGCAGCAAACCAGCGGCCAAGCTGTCGATGTGCGGCATGAACGAGCAGTGTATCGTGAGCGAAGTGAGGGCAGAACAAATAAAATTGAAGCTTCCAACCCACCTGACTGTCGATACTTGGGATGAATGATAGCGGTTGTGTAGTTGGCACTGCAACTATGAATACTTGTTGCTGGTTATTATGTTTCAGAGCTTCAAGAGCCTCTTCTACGAGAACCCCTACCAGAAGATCTTTGAGCAAGCTAGCGTAGATGCCAACCAGACGACCCTAAACATGTGTTTAGTCAGCGATCTACAGCGGCATCTCAAGAACCCAGCCATGAAGCAAAAATTCCTTTAACAGCTGTTCAAGGGACTACAGAGCAGCAAGTGGGTCAAACGGTTAAAGTACCTCATGACGGTTCACTACCTAATCATCCAAACCTCGGACTCCGACTTGGTATAGGGATTTCTTCGAGCCTGCGAGAACAATCGATATAAGTAGCCACCGAGGCAGCAAGCAGCGATCACGGATGTCAAGGTATGGATCGAAAATTGCGTGATCACTCACTATATCAGCTACATATTGCGGCTCTGTGCGCATTTGTAGTTTTTTCAGGAATGCCGCAAAAACGAACCGCTTACCAGCAACTTTGCTGAGCTCATAGTCGGCGGCTTTAAAGCCCTGAACCTGACCAACTTCATACTCGAGACAAAGGTCAACTTCAATAAGTTGGGTCGTTACTACCAGGAACTTCGGGTAGTACTAGACCTTTTCCGCATGTACCTCAGAGATACCAACATACTATACTCACGCCTCAAGTAAATCATCGAGGTGTTGCTCAACAGCCCCACGACCATCGAGAAGACCCAATTGTCACATGCATTTGCCTTTCTCAACGAAACACTGAAGACTTCGGACCAGCTATACTAATTCTACTACAACCGGTACTACTACAAAGCAATGCGTGACTTCAGCTACCCGCACTTCTATAAACTTGACTACCGCAGGTACAAGTCGTTCGTAAAGCACCTTAAATCACAAATTCCTGTCAAGGAATTCTCGGATCTAGAACTGTACTTTAGTGCACACAAACGATAGCAGCTTTTCATGAATAAGACACTGATGACACTCAACCCCCACGAGGAGGACTTTTGTCAGCAAATTTAGAAGACCCTTATGGACTGGGAGATGAGCAAGAACTAGTGCAGCTTCGGCGAACAGATGGAATTCGCAGTTACTGAGGGAAATGAGGAGGATGAAAAGAATGATAAAGCGGCACACTGACAATCATTTCAAATCGGGTTGGTAAGGTGGTTCAAAGACGCTTGCTGTCTAAGCTGATAGTTTTGATCAACATGCTGTGGCATTCAGGCATGTTTACACTTAGGTTTTCTATATTACGAGTCCGCTCGTTCAGCCGATCCTCCCACTATCTAAGTTACTTCTCTTTTCGAAGCACTTCCTCTTCCCGACGCCTCAATAGAGAATTGTTCTCGGAAAGTCTTTTTTCACGGATACGACGAGCCACTTCTGGCACGTTGATAAGTTAGTCAATGTTGGGTCTGTCAGCAGGATTCTTGCTGAGGCACCACTTGATTACCCGAGAAAGTTCCTTGCTGTAGAGAGATGGTATGGGCTCATATCCGGCATTCTTTATGCTGAGTGCAACGTTCAACTGGCTCTCTCCTGTATATGGTGGCTTTAAGCAGGCCATTTGATACAGCAAACAGCCACAAGCCCAAATATCCGTCTTTTCTGTGAAGATTCCCTGCTGGAGCTGTTAAGGAGATAGGTAGTAAGTCTGATTGATCTTTGTCTTCGCGAAGTTCTCTTCGTTGTTGAGCCTGCGTGCTAACCCAAAATCGCCAAGCTTGACGTTGTTGGAGGCATCAACGAATACATTGGCTGGTTTGATATCCCGGTGAAGGATAACACCCTACTTGCGTTTGTGTATTTCGTAGACAGCTAGCAGCACCTGCATAAAGATGCGCCAAATGGACTCCTAAGGGAGCCTATCCTTGACCATGCTGCGTAGAAAGCTATCCAGATCTCCACTTTAACAGTACTCCATGATCAGCGAAATGTTCATCGCCGACTTGTCAATAACGTGTTCGTAATACTTGACGATGTGGTTGCTCTTGAGCTCCCTGAGGATGTTGACTTCCTCGACCAGCTGATGTTTCTCCTTGGAATCCATCGCAGCGTAGCTGATCTTTTTGCAGACTACCAGCGCCGAATCAGCTCGACGCCTCATCTTGAACACTTCGCTGTTGTCGCCACCACCGATCCGTTCGAGCAGTTCGTAGCCTTCCATAATTTGAATATCAATCGCTATAACGAACTTATAGTTAAATTTAAGGGCAGCAACAAGGTTTTCCGTTCAACATCTTGCCGGCACCGAATATGGTCGATTCATATCGGCGGCAGTTCTGCCTTTGAAGTTTAATTAGGTACTGGCTTATCTACCCTATGTATAATTCTGATCAGTCAGGATGTTAAATACCTGAGGACTGCCTCCAAACACATATAATGTACACATTTCAAAACTCAAATACGAACGAGCCTCGGCTTGGTCGGGTTACTTCCATTGGTGGCAGGGAGATCTTCTGTGGCAAACACACTGAACCTGAGCTCATGATGGTCGACGAGGAGGCTTGCTCTTGGAACCGCTCGACCGACCTCTTCGATACGCTTCTTAGACACTCCGAATGCTGCGATCAGCCTCGAAGCAAAGAGGGGAGCGTGTAGAAGAAGGAAACGTCACCGTAGCATAACGAGGTGGTTATTACTGCAGGCGCCCGTCAGGGATGCAAGTGCTCGAAGATCGGCTGCCTGAAACTCTATTGCGAGTGTTTTGCTCGGGGACTATCTTGCGGGAGGGAGTGTGTCTGCACTGGCTGCGAGAATTGCCGCGGAAACGAAAAGAAGATAAGGTTAGCACAGGAGATGGCAAACTTCAGAAAACCGGGTTCATTTAAGGGAGTCAAGGCATACGTTCCTGAACGTCGATGCACTTGCAAGAAGTCGCAATGCTTGAAGAACTACTGTGAGTGCCACAACGCAGGCATGAAGTGTTCACCAAGCTGCCTGTGCACAGATTGCCACAACCGTGAACCAGTAGATTTCTACAAGTCGGACAGCCACTTGATGGAAATTTAGGTGGAGGGTTGATCCATAGATGATGGTTATGTAATGCAGCTGGCTAGCTGCGACTTCTAAGTTTGCTCGATATCTCGGTCTCTACTGTAATACTACAAGATTTCCGGTAGCGACACTAATTTGGTTGGTTCAATTAGGAGGAGGTGGGATCGTTTGCCACTAACCTGAATGTACCACGAACTATAATACAACAATCCAATACCCATATGATCCGATCGATTTACAAATCTATGCCCGATCCAATTGAAAGATCAATCGAACTTATCAGTTCATTGCGTACAAGTAATGATATTTGTGTGGTACCCTTTCAGCACTCAATCCTTGGCATTAGACATAGCTTGTTGGTAACATAATAAAGGTTCGTATAATCTCTTCCGTCATAATCACATATCACCACCAATGGAGCAGGACATCATCATCAAGTTATGCATAGTCGGCGAGCCGGCAGTAGGCAAGACATCCATGCTCTACCAATACGTGTTTAAGAAGTTCGATCAAAACGCCCGTCCGACCATCGGTTGCGACTTCTCCACCAAGCTCAAGTCAACAGTCGACGGCAAGACCATCAGGCTGCAACTGTGGGACATCGCTGGGCAGGAACGGTTCAATGCTGTTTCTAAGATGTACATTCGAGGGGCACTCGGTACCACCTTTCTGACGGCTTAGGTTGCATCATCGTCTGCTCTGCTCAAGAGGAAAAGACTCTGTAGGAAACGATGAAGTGGAAGAAGATCATTGACTAAAACTGCGATAGCGATTCGCAGAACCGTCCGATCCCCTCGCTGTTGGTGCAGAACAAGGTGGACTTGGTGGAACCCAATCAACCAAAGGAATTCCAGAAGAAAAGCTATCTGGACGACTTCGCAACCAAGAACGGTTTCTCTGGAGTTTGCCTGACCTCTGCGAAGGACAACAAGAACATAGAGGAGTGCTTTCAGCAATTGCTTGGTAATGATTTTGGTAACCCAGATGAAATCATCAAGCGTGGACTGATCAAGGACCTGAAACCCAGCACTGCTACCCCTGCTACGACTGGTGACGGCAAGACCACTGCTACTGTTAAGCTGACAACCAACGCCCCACGCACAGAACCAAAGAAGAAATGCTGCTGATCATTTCAGGTGTTCCTCGTAGTACGACTTCTTCTCTCTGTACTTGCGGCTTTGGAATTCCACCAAGCGCGACTTGCAGCGATTTATGGCGAACTCTTCCTCTGTCACGGCATCCTATGGTTTTAGTGTACGGATCACTTCCTAAAGCGGTGCCTCTGCCGAACAAATGAACTGCATGTTGTTTACGTACACCTCGTCGAGCTGCATCATAACAGGCATTACCAGCTTGATGAAGCGGTTGGCGATGTTTCGTTCCTTAGTCTCCACTTTCGGGATGTTCTTAACGATCATAGCTTTGTGGTTGCGACAGATCGCTCGGAAGTCATAGTCGCTCATCACGTTATCGCATAGTTCCTTGAATTCATACATACAGATTCCATTGTTCGAACGAGGAACCACGAGGTTCCGTCCCTCGATAGCCTCGACTATCTTGGGCTCAACTGAGTTACGACTTGCATGTACATTCCAGCGTCTTTGAGCGAGATAAACGGCAGAACAGTTTGTCCAACCTCTTGTTCGATGCCTCGTCAGCAGGACTTTCGTAGTGGATATTGACTACATCCTTCTCCAAATCGTAGCGATAATCTTTGTCGCTCACCACTCTACCTATATTCTTTTGGTTGTTACTCCTTTATCACGCATTTCTCCTTCAGGAAGCTAATGAAAGGAACAAAATGTTCTCGCTGGTGACCGTTCTTATAGAGATCCTCAGGTGGCCTGTTGCTGGTTGCCAGCAGAACAAGCCCATTGAGCATCAACTTCTCAAACAGTCGCTTGAGAATGGAAGCATCGGCTGGGTTAAACAGCTGCTACCGACGTCAGTCACTTGAAACTCATCCAGGTACAGCAGTCGCATTACCTTTGCACGCTCGTTAGCAATCGTTGTGAGCGGGTCATACGATTTTTTGCTCTATTTCTCGCAATAGGAATACCTTTTCAAGCCTAAAGAGGTCTTTTTGGATGCCTGCCATGAATTCGTGGAAGTGGGCCTTCGATTTCTCTTTTATCGGTAGGTTGTGATAAAACAGGTCGCTGAGATAAGTCTTCCCACATCCAGAGCCACCCCACAGGTATAATCCTTTCGTAGAGGCGAGGCTGCTGGATACCGTTGCTGCAGCCACCGTCTCTCGAGCCTGTTGTCTTGACTCAGAGAAGTTCGGATAGGAAAACGAAAAGAATGATTTCGTAGGAGTAGGCTCCACTTTGGGCTTTTGCTGCTGCTGAACTACAGGCTGCTCCTGAGACTTCTCTCGTTGCCAGGACGAATGCGTCGCCACGAGATTATCGTTGAGCCGCTGCAACGACTGAATCTGAATTGGTATGTTTGGTACGATGTCCAGTTGCACAGGATCCAGCACCTTCCCTGTCTTCCTGACATCGTCCTTGATAATGACTTCAAGTACTTCGTAAATCTGACGCAGACCGCTGACTGTGGTGAACCAGCTTCTGAGTCGACGCCCCAACGGTATCATCAAGCTTGGTGAAAATTTAATTCTGGAGCACACAGCTCTCAACAACTGAAAGCCAATGCAAACACTCCGAAGGAATGCAAATTGAGGAACAGCAGCACCCACAATCACTATTCGTCTTCGACGTCCATGCCAGACTGCTTTTGCTTACGCCGCTCCACCTTTGCTTGCTTCTTCTCGAGCTTTTGCTGGAGCTTCTTCTGTTCTCGTCGTACCTTCTTGTCGGGTATCTGTGGAGCTCTCGGAGTCATCTCCTCTGCTTGAGCCTTATTGTTTTTCATGTGAGCTTTCCGAATGACGCGTCTAAGTGGCATGGGCTGTTTTACTTTTTGGTGCGGAAGTTGGCTTTTTTGCGGTTGATACAAATTTCCTGCACCATTTGAGAATTATTTAACTCATTCGACAAAATCGCCAATACAGCCAAGTTGCCATAAGTATTCGAGAAGTCGATTGTCTTCGGTAAACTCCAACAGCAGAAAGTCATATGTGTACTGTTCGGTTGACCATTTGGCACGTTGATCGTAGTTATGAGATTCGATGGCTAAACCCGGCTCGAACACGTGCAGTCGATACCTTCCCATTCCTAAAGCATGCTGTGCCAAACTAATGATCATGAACTAACTGCAGGTTCTCCGAGTCAGATTGATTTATTTTAAATGAAGTTGTGGAACTACAGCAGACAAGTGTCCATTGTCCGTCCACCACGCTCAACACTCTTCGGACTACTACGCTCAAGCCGTTTTCGAAGAAGATTCGTTGCGAGAAACTTACCTACTAATCTGGAGGACAGTTAGAACAACGTGGACTCCTCCGCTGAGCTGTTCGAATCCCAGCAGAATACTGTGACAGGAGCCGATAGGTTCATGGAGGAAACTGCCTAAAGTAGTTGCATCAACTCCCCCTTGCCTATTTCAATGGAAGTGATGGGCAAGTTGGCCCGGGATTTAAGGGAAATCAACCGCTGCTACGACTTATTAAACACAAAACTGGTCGAACTGGCAGTCCACCTATGGTAATTTTCAACTCATTCAGCGGTCCGATAAACCCCCTTCAAGCGGCACTCCGCCAAACGGCTCCGCAGTGACATTAGGCAACTTAATGAGCTTCATCATAGCCTGGAAATTCACTTTTGATTCTACTGTTTTCAGAGCCGTCCGGCATAAGCAAGCCTGTCGGATAAAGACAATTAGAAATATACCGAACCCCAATCCACCTTCTTTCAGAATTCCGTTGGGCCATTTACAATACAGCAGCTTATCGTTGACTTAAATATTATTGCTGTTTGTGCAATATTTCATAGAGTAGAGGCTTTCGACGCAAGCAAGATCTTTGGTGGATCTGATGCTCCCCTCAGTTGGTTCAGCCAACATTCTAGCTGACCCGACTTATTCGAACTATTTGGTCGACAAGAGTTCTCGTTTCACCCAATCTACGCTCTATACCATTGCTACAACATATCCCCGAGCCTTCCCCATAATTAAAATTAACCCATTATGTCGAACTTCTTCAAGAACTTCTCGGCAGGCAAGCTAAGCGGTGGAGCAGCCTTTCTGGTCTTCCTCGGAGTATCACCTTTCATCATCGGTAGCGCCTTCTACACCGGTAACTCGCGCTTTCTAACTCAGTTGATATTGGTCACTACTCGCTCAAGTTCAATAAGCTGACCGGACTGCAGCCACACGTTTATCGCGAGGGCTGGAACTTTAGAATTCCCTACTTCGAGAAGCCCATCATCTTCAACGTGCAGAGTCGTGAGAAGGAGATTAAGGCAGAGACCGCCAACAGATGTAACCCAGTCAACTATTGCTAGAAATGCAGAATGTCAAGCTTGCTGTGAGGATTCTTTTTTTTTTTAATGATACGGCGACCACCGAGATCTACACCCATCTTGGATTAGACTACGATACCAAAGTGCTACCTGCAATCGTCAACGAAATTACCCGATCAGTTATTGCGCAGTCCTCAGCCTCTCAGCTCCTATCCCAACGAGACCAAGTATCTGATAAGATTAGGTCTGCACTCTCCGAACGGGCAAAGAACTTTTGGATTCGAATCGACAACTTAGCCATCACTGAACTAACCTTTGGCAAGGAATATCTCGAGACTATCGAGGCCAAGCAAGTAGCTCAGCAGGAAGCCGAGAGAGCAAAATACGAGGTGGAGCAAGCAAAAGAAACAAAGAAGAGTATCATCATCAAGGCCGAAGCCGAAGCACGTTCCATTTAACTGGTCGGTTCTGCTGCAATGACCAACCCCTGTACTTGACTGGTTTACTGTAGCGTACTTGGATGTTCGACGCATTGAGTACTCCAAGGAAATCGCAGCAATCCTGGCTAACAGCAAGAACCACATTCTGCTGAACTCCTCAATCTTGCAGATGAATACCAATAAGCCCGGACAGCACCCACAACAGCCCCAGCAGAAATGACAAAGATGCTTTAGTTCAAAATTAATTAATTAGTAGTTGCTGGCGCTTTAATGACTGAGCGGTGGACTTCTTAAGTATTGTTCGGAGTAACGTAGGAAGACTCAATGCTGATGAAGTTAGTCAGCAGTGGACTCACCTTCAAGGACGTGGCCAAGCAGATGAACTGTGAACTTCGACTTAGAGAGATGAATGCTCTGCAATGCAAATCGAGGTATTATCTGGGCATATCAAGGTGGAAAAAGTTATCTGCGAAGGTAGCGTTTCTGACTGGCCCATCGGCGAAGCCAAAGTTAGCCGAGATAATCAGGCTACACATCCACTACGGGAATAAATGGGATCTCATCAAAGAAGACTATCTGAAAAGGTAGTAGTTGTTAGATGTAGGTGGCCTAAGGACGTCACAGACGAGTATCATCTCAAAGACCTCTATCGGAACAAGATGCATCGTATCTTGCAGAATGTGAAAAAAATCCTTTCATCGAAAATAGCTCGAGACAAATTTAACTTTGTGCCAAAGGAACTTATCAATGCCATATTTGAAGAGCAGAAAGGAAGAACTTAGTTTGTCCAACGGAAAGATGCTCTATCTCTTTACGAGCAGATCGAAGCGAAGATCAGCAAGATCATGATTATCAAAGACGGGGAACCCAATCAATAGCCTGAGATGAGAACCTTAGTGGAACTGGTGAACAAAGTCAAAGGTAAAACCACTCTCAACGGCCAAATAAACTCGTCGAAACCGAACAATCGACCGTAGTCTCAGTTGTAGAAGTATAAGAGTGAGATCATTCCCATGACAAAGACTGTCATTAATATGGCCAAGGAACTCAGCAAAACGAGCTTATAACTGTCGAGGTAGCTACTCCCTGTGTTGGTGATGTGTAACAACATCCTCTGTATGGAAAGCATCAGCACCCACGCTGGCGAGGAAGAAGAGATAGCAGAGATAGAATAAGCTGAAGATATTGATTCGAATGGTGGAGATGAAGATGATTCTTCAAAATTACGACCGTTTAACATGGAGCGGAGTAGAACCATTCTTCCACTTCCAATTCCGCTTCCAGATGTTGATCTTGCCGAGGGTCTTGCCGAACGGGTTCAGTCTTATTCTGAATCGCAAAGTTCAACCCCTTAAGAGGAGCGAGCCGGAGTAACAGACAACGAGGCGACAAGAGTACTATTCTGATATTTAATAGCCATGTTTGGTAAGTTAAAGTCGACTCTCAAGAATAGGTTCAACAGGAATTCGACGGATCAACAGCAACCCGTAAATTTTGAACCACCAGTCTTGAAGCATCAGAAGAAACTCGAGAAGCAGCGGCAGAAAGCAGAGTAGCTCAGTGGTTCGCAGTTCCGCATTCTCAACCAGCTGCTTTACACCAACGACAGTCGGGAGGCAGTTGAGTATTTTGCAAAGAATCGGTAGCATTTCAACGTGTATCACGAAGGTTTTAGGAGGCAGTCGGAAGGCTGGAGCATCAAACCCATCGACCAAATCATTTCAACGCTTCGCTCCAAGGATCTCAGCAAAGCGTACGCAGCCAAACCAACTCAGAAAAATCGTGGACCTTGGATGCGGGGAGGCACAATTATAACTGGAACTCGGACACCTCGCCAAGAAGATCCGTTCTTACGATCTTGTAGCCAACAATGAGAGAGTGCTTGTGGCTGATATCGCTCATCTGCCTCTGAAGAGTGCTACTCAGCACTATGCAGTATTTTGCCTATCTTTGATGGGAACAAACTACATTGAATTCGTAGTCGAAGCACTGAGGGTGCTCAAGGAATCCGGAAGACTGATTATCGCTGAAGTCGAAAGTAGAAGCAAGGACTGGCCTGCTTTTGAACGAATGGTCGAGTACCTGAACTGCCGTTGCCTCGGAAGGAACGCGAGTAAGTACTTTAGGACAATGACCTTCCAAAAACTCCCTGCTGAGGAATGCTAAGTTCCTATTAGCAAATCCTTGATCAACCAACCTTACAGATAGAGTGCCAACAGCCTGCTGGAAGTTTCGCAGGAGCTGCTGAAACCTTGCATTTACAAGAAACGTTGATTCAGCACGTATATTATCTCATCGTTCGGGTCTCGCGTAGTTATCATGGAGCCACTCACCAGAAAAAGCAGTGCCGTCGGCAAACTGGTACTTCCCGAAGCCATGTCTCTGCTCATTCTGGAACTCGCCTTAGTAGAAATCGCCATTTTGGTAGCTCATCACTCCGAACGAAATGCTGTTCTGCTTGAACTCACCTTAGAAGACGCAGCCATCATGGTAGATGTATCGGCCCATATGTTTTTGGTCGTCACGCCAAACGCCAATAAATACGTCTTTATTTGCGTAGGAGTAAGTACCCTCACCTTCCTTCAGTCCGTCAATCATGGACCCTTCATAGACCTAGCCGTTCTCGTACTCTATTCTACATTTTCCCGACAGGGTGTCATCCTTAAGTTCTCCTTTATAAAATGAAGTGTCCTTCCACTTGTAAGAGCCGGCTCCGTGTTTCTGGGATTGTCGGAACTCCCCTTCGAAAACATCTCCGTTGTCGTAAAGGACCTTTCCAAAGCCTTGTGCACTTGAGTCCTGCCAGGCTCCCTCGAACCTCGTCCCATTAGGAAATATAATTGTGCCGAAGCCACTTTTCTTACCTTAGACGTAGTTGCCTTCATAGACGATTCCACTGGAATAGTAGTATATTCCATAACCATTCTTTTTCCCCTTTTCCCAATTCCCATCATACCGATCACCGTTGGGATACTTCATTTCACCTTTACCATGTTTTAGGTCGCTCTCCCAACTGCCCTCGTAAATGTTACCATTAGCATATCGGTACTTTCCATGGCCGTGTTTGCCGTTTCGAACTGATCCCTGGTAGCTCTCGCCATTCTTGAACATATAGGTGCCGTTGATAAGTGCGTTGTCCTTCCACTCTCCAAAGTAGACATCGCCATGACTATACGAATAGACACCGGTTCCCTCACGCATGTTATTCTTCATTTCGCCGAAGTAGGTGCTACCGTCTTGATAGTTCCGTGTTTCTGTTTGAAGCTTTGCGAGTCGTTCCTTCATGATTTCGAGGGACTCCAACACTTACGGGTGAGCTGCAGCAATGTGGCTTGTCTTCATCTGAGAATTGGCTTGCGGATTGTTGTTGCCCTTGCTTGATGTTCTCGAGTCGTTGAGTTAGAGATTAGATTTCTGCATAATGTTTGTGCTGCCCACTGAAGTTCTGCTTACAAATGCCGGAGTGCTTTGAGCTGCGGGTATTATCTGCTGGATGGATTGCCTGCTGACTGTGTTGCTATTTAAGCTCTCCTCTTTTCTGCTGTCTCCATTCGAATCACCTTCCACTTCAGCTCTCGACATTAGGAAACTCATCTTGTTACCGAATTCTTTCTCACATGCTATTCTCAGCCCCGATATCGTTGCTCGCTGCTGTGCCGGTCTCAGCATATCATCGATAGCAGAAGCAAGAAACCTCTTCGGGTAGTTTCGATTGAGTGTCTCCAGCCTTGCATCAAGCACAGACTCATTAAGCGTATAGCTATCCGAGTAGTTGCTCGCCTGCACCTCCTCAGTCAGTAGTGTTAGGAGCAACAATCCAAGCTCAAAGATGATCTTGACTTCCCAATCGTACAACTACGGCTGATCTTTGGCTAGTTCTTCGAGTCTTTCAGGCGAAAGGAACAAACTGCATAACCCATTGTCTACCCGTTGGTGCTCTTCATCGGCAGCTTTTCCCTTTCATCATAGTAGAGCTTAAAACTATGTCGCCCCTCCCGACTTTCCACGAGTATGTTGCTATACCGAACATCATCGATCTCCATTCCTATTTCCTGCAGCACCGCTAACATTTCGATAAGCTGGTTCAGCATACACATGCACACTTCGTACAGTTTGTCTGCTTCTAAGCTCTTTCCCTGAATATTATCGATGACTACCTTTAAGAACTCCTCCAAGGTTACATCGTCGAATTCAAATGCAGCCTGCATTTCTCGTTCCACACGCGAAAAGTTAATGAACTTCGCCAGACCATCGACCTCCCTGAGCTCTACGTAGTTGTTCAGGTCTGTATGCACCGAATTGATTACTCGTTAAAATGGATTCTTCCTGCTACTGGGAATCTACGACGTAGGCCTTGATGATGGCTCGCCTCTGTGTTCTCATGTCCTTCACGATATTGTAGTCGCGGCTGTAGGGATCCTTGATCTTGCGTATTAGCCTGTATCGCTGGCTGAAGTCTTGGAAGGGCACTTCAATTTCACTGCGACTATCCATCGATATAATAAAGCTCGCCAAACCAATGACACTCTCATTATTGGCATAATTAGTTGTTACGATCCGAGCTGATGCCTTTCGATAATAAGTTGCACATCATTTTTATTGTTCTATGGGCAAGGCCTGCAGTAAACAGTACTGTCGTAGGTAGTTTTAAGGAGAAGAGGATCGAGCGGTTGAGGAGTTTCCAGCCGGAGACAACGAACCCATTAAGCTAAGCACCTACTCTGGAAGTTTCGGTGGGGTACCACCTATTGGACATGTGGATACACCGACTACTCATGAATCTCTGAACGGCTTTACGAAATCTTCATCAAACCTGCACCACAGAGAATCTAGAAGGCATTCCAGGATGGTGACTGAGGGAAACACCAATCCGATGCAGCAGAGTCGCTACACCAACAACAGGGATTCAACAGCACATCACGTTGCTGAAGGCACGAAAAACCTAAACACTCTGCAAAAGGGGACTATCCCAACGATCTTGGAGGAATCAGTTCAGAGAAATGAAAGCAGAATGAGCGGAGTTCCCAATATTGCGGTGACTCCGACCAGCAGCCACGGTAATAGCAACTACAATAATGCTGCGGGAGCTGCTCAGCACACAACAACAGGTGATAACAAACCAGCTCCCGCGAATGCCTCCCAAAACCATATGAACTCAGATCCGAATAGCTTTAGCATCTACAAACAGTTGGAAAGCGTCGACAGTGAAAGCTCAAAGATTCGATTTGGTGGAAAGTCCGTCTCTGCCTCAAATATCTCAAAGGGACGATCAGGATCACTGAACTATGTCGGAGCATGGAAAGGTCAACTCAAGCATGGACTGGGGACCCAGACATGGCCTGATGGGACTACTTATGAAGGAAACTGGGTGGATGGGAAAGCAACCGGACAGGGAAGGTTTAGACTGCCTAATGGCGACATGTATGAAGGATAATTTAGCAACGACATGGCTAATGGAAAGGGTATTCTACAACGTCACGATGGAAGCCGCTACGAAGGAACATGGTGGGATGATATGCAGCATGGAACAGGAGTGGAATACTGGTCAAACAGCTGCAAGTATGAAGGTGGATATCATCGTGGAAAAAAACACGGTTATGGCAGGTATGTATGGCCAGATAAAAGTGAATATTGTGGTGATTGGCAAGGCAATAGCTTGTCTGGCTTTGGACGCATGGTATGGCATGATGGTCGGAGGTATGACGGTTAATGGTTAAACAATCAAAAGCATGGCAACGGTAAGCATGTTTGGCCTGACGGTCGACGTTACGAAGGGTAATATCGTATGGACAGGCGACAAGGCCACGGCAAACTAATTCTTCCCGATGGTTCATCATACATAGGAGAATGGTTCGAAGACAAGAGACATGGCAGAGGCATCTAATCGAATGCCAATGGGGTAGCAAAAGAAGGAATTTGGGAGCATGGTTAACTGAAGCAGCTTTCCTGATGATGTATATCTACTCTGGTCGTAGCCAATCTTCAGGCAGTGAGCATGAGATAATCAATCTTGACGAGGGGCAAGACCGAGTCGAAGCGTTTTTCTAGTTGTTCTAGGACGACCTTGTCGTTGGATTTGCTGTCTTGCAGACGGTGTTTCGTCCATACGGCTACTGCAAAGTCTTTGTGCACCGTGATCGGGAGGTCACTGAGAGCTCCATTAACCTCTTTCTTCTCCATCTACATTCGATTTTCAGATTACTTATTTTCTCGACCAAATATGTGAAGGAAGGCTTTCTGAGTCGTAGAACTCCTTGATGTCGGGGTAGAAAATTTGATCGTAGGCAGTTTCGGACTCATCGAGGTTAATGAGGAAGAGTCCTCCGTTGTTGAGAGCATCAACCAACTCCTTTCTTACTTCAGCTTTGTATTTAATTCGATCCTCGTGGTTTAGCGTATATATCCTTCTAAGATCGAAGTTGTGAGTGTTGCGACCGTTAACGCTGGTGTACTCCTTGCAAAAGTCAGCGAGGCTGCTGTGGCTGTCTGTCGTTGAGAAGAGGAGTGGCACTCGGTTGTTTCCATTAGACTCAGCGATATACTTTGATATTTCCTGCAAGTTAGCTCCTCCCGCTCTTTTAAAGAACCCTACCTTGATCTTAGCTATCTTTTCTTTCAGCTTGACAACGTCCTTCCTTGCTTTTAAAAATCTCTCTGTTTCTCCCTCTGTGAGAAACGGATTTCTAAGAGTCTCGTTATCGATGAAGTAATTGCATCTGAAGAGACCCTTCATCTCGCCGCCGTCCATTCTTTTGAAGTGACCTGGACCTTCGAACCTATCACGTCTCCAACTTCCGTCGTAACTACTTCCGTCTGACCAGACCATACTGCCAGTATCGCTTCGCTGGTCCTCTTTCCAACCTCCAGAGTATACACTGCCATCATCGTAGTGCATTTTACCGGTCTTACTCTTCTTATCCTTTTCCCACCCGCCTTCGTATCGACCCACTGCCACTCCGTCCTTCTTGGAGTAGATATAGACTCCGAATCCGTGCTTTATTAACTGTGCCTTGGGGTTGCTTGACATTTCGAGACTGTCCTTGGGATGAACGTTACCTACATTGATACACAAAGCGTACCTGCTTCGTCAAGATAAGCCACTTCACCGTAGTAGTAGGTTCCATCTGGGAATTCATAGCAAACCCATTGCGACTGGTCCATCTACTTGGTCTTCAGTTACATTCACTTGCCGAATTATAGCTATCAAACTCAATACGAAAAGGTAAGGGACTGATATGAGATTTTTCTGTCTCGGTTTGCTTCATCGATCGTGGTACGAGCTGCCTTCGCTCTCCCACCTTTCATTATACTTTGATCATTGTTTCGTCGAAATCATTCTTGGGAATGTGTTCTCTGGCCTTTGAGGGTCAATGCAGCAGCATCCACAGTTCCCCCCGACATCAAGAGATCAGCACCTCGCTCTTTGAGCACCTTTTCTTGGGACTTCTGGTATTCTCTAAGCTTGCGAAGACCGATAGGCAGCTTGTTGCTCTTCCCATACAGGATAGCGATCCTCTTGCCCTCGTCAGATTCGTTCAGCGCTTTTTCAAGTTTGTCCGCATACTCCAGAAAGGCAGCATAGCGTTTATTGAACTTATCCTTGTATTTGTTTGCTCCGTATTTGAGGATTTGGTGATAGTTTCGTTTGATATGTGTGCGGATTGCCCAGGCGGAGGTCGCATCGAGCATGTGTTCGATATGCCATAGGACAATTGCAAAGCTGATGAGAGAGGAACGCTGAGACAGTTATTTGTTGGACCGGAACAGATCTTCGAAATTGTATGGCTCACCGAGGTTTATAAGCAGTATTTTGAACTGGTTGAAAAGGATCCTCACAATGCTGGTTTCCTCACGATAATGCATACCTTTTGGGCGTATTCTTTGTTTTCGAGTCTAATTATTAGCCACGATAACCGTCTTCACGTCCTTCGCTGGTGGCTGTGGAGGTTATGGCAGCTTGTCGTACTAGTCGCCAACTTGATTTTCGATCACTTACGGTTGGTCTGGTGCGAAGGCAGCCATCCAGTTTTCCTCAAGCGATTAGCTGTGCCAATCAAACCTGTTGATGTTATCGAAGGCATGGTCACCCTCCTCAAACTCATAGGGCAGAGCTTGACTTTCCTGCTGCTCGTCGCGTATGACATCGTTCGTCAAATAGATTCCGATATCGAAAGAGAAATCGGGCTTGTCTCGTAGGTCGTTGTCAACCTAGTAGAGTGTTTCGAGCATGAAAATATTATAAAGTCTGAGGGCCCGTGTCCCTTTGAAACCTTCCTATTTCTGAGAAATTCAATTGAGTTTAGCTCCAACAACAAACGAAGGAGTTTTGAGAAGCCGGTTGAGGGAGCAGGCTAGCAGAATAACGGTTGGCTTTTCCAGGACCAAAGAAACTGCGATCTCGAATATTTGGCGTATAAAAAAGAGCGCGCAAACAATATATAAGGCTACTGAACTCGAATAACACCAAAGGCTTCCACTCCGGCCAGTCTCTTAGTTATTCGCTGGACTGATTAAAACTGATGAATTTCGAGAGTATTGAGTTCAAGACTTCGCTGCCATAATTTCTTTGTTCAACCCTCTCAGATTGTAAGTCGGTAACACTACCTCTTAAAGCTGCTCGTTCTGGAACGCATAGTTGCTATTACTTATGGGTAATAAGTTATGCTATTGTGAGTGCAAGGAGCAACCTGCTACTGTGCAACCTCAATATCCCTATGTGCCCTAGCCCACACTATCTGTCAAGCAATAAAATCCTTCCGTCAGCAGCAACGACAATATGAGCCACGAGGGCCAGAAGGCAACTCCAGCACAAAGTAAAAACGATATCAACTCAGTAAGAAAGTATGAGGCCAAACTAATGCTTGTACAGTCTATCTACGGCCCGTACACTTAACCGTCGGCTTCAAAGATTAGAGAAGGCGTTCAGTACCTTGATCCAAGTATCAATGATGAGGGCGAGATGTATATAGGAGAGTGGAAATATGGAAGGAAGCATGGCAGAGGGACACAGATTTGGCCTGATGGTTCGGTCTATGAGGGTGATTGGATGCAGAACGAGCTGTTCGGAAAGGGACGGTTAGTAATAATGTCGAGTGCGGCGATGTACAGTGGAGAATGGGCGAACAATAAATGCAATGGCTATGGAAGGTACGAGAATAGGCATCCTCAAAACGCAAATATTCCCGTTGCGAGCAACACATCCCCAATCTTCAGCGTCTTTAACCGGCAGTCAAACCTGATGACTCAATTGAGTTACGAAGGAAATTGGAAGGACAACCAGCCACATGGGTATGGAATGATCGTTGGCGCTGACGGCACAACTTACAGGGGCGAGTTTGTAGAAGGAAGGAAGCATGGAATGGGAAGAATGGAATGGCCTGATGGCAGATGGTACGAGGGAAATTTCTGCCAAGATTCCTTCGAAGGAGAAGGTACGTACAAATCACTTGTCGGAGATGTTTACACTGGCTCGTGGAGGAATAATAAGGTAAGAGGAAGGTAATTTAGAAACACGGGAAGGGTACAAACACCTTCGCTGATGGAAGGAAGTATGTCGGCGAGTATAAAAACGACTTGAAGGATGGCCAAGGAACATTCTCCTGGAACAACGGGCTACAGCAATATAAGGGCGGGTGGAAGGAAGACAAGCAACATGGGCAAGGAAGCTATGTTAATTCGAAAGGGTAGGTCTTTCACGGTATCTGGACGATGGGCACACCACCGTCAAAGCATACAGCTCTCCGTGGTGATATGGCTAGTCTGGACTGATGCAATCTTACCAGAAGTGCTCAGCTGACTCGCTTCCGTATTTGAAGTGTGATATCTCTGGCTACGTTTATAATAATTCTCAGCACTAAATCAGAGCATGTGGGGAAACACCACTCAGGCGAGCCAACCTTCAACTGGAATATTTAACTACAACCAGACAGGAACGGGGATGAGCTTCGGAACAGGTCAACCCTCCACTGGAGGTGGCATATTCGGCAATCAGCCAGCCACCACTGCCGGTTCGGGGCTTTTTAATGCTGGCTTCAGCAATCCAAACAATGGAGCGATCCCAATGCCGGCACCTTCGCAGCCTAACACCGGCTTTGGAGGATTCGGAGGTGGCATGATGCAGGCTTCAAATAATGGTATGGGACAAGCTGGTTCAACTGGCCTCTTCGGTGGTTTGAACCAGCAAACAGGCATGAACAACGGCATGAACACTAACGGGCAAGGCATGACCCAACCGAACCCAATTTTCGGCACTCCTAATACAAATCCAAGTACTGGAGGGATGTTCGGCGGCGCAGCCACAAATACTGGAGCCACTACTGGTATATTTGGAGGCACCACTAATCCTAATAACAGCATCTTCGGAGCAAAGCCACAAACCGGTGGAACCGGCATGTTTGGCTCTACAGGTTTCGGTGGGACTTCACAGACCTCAACCACTGGAGGCTTCTTCGGAGCAGGGCAACAGCAACAGCAACAACAGACCAACCCTCTGTTTGGACAATCAAATACAGCTACGACTGCTCCGAACAATGGAATGTTTGGCTTTGGTCAACAACAGCAGCAACAACAAACCACCCCTATGTTTGGGGCCGCAAAACCCACCAGCGGTTTCTTAGGAAATAATCAACCGTCAACTGGCTTCGGCTTTACTGGAGCAGCGACTGGTACGACTCCTTTCGGTACAACTAATCCTTCGACTTTTGCCAACAACGCAGCGAAACCTTTCTCAACGAAGAAGTTTACACCGACCAAACCAAAGAACGATACGGTGGCTAAGGAAAAGAATGCGAATGCTGTGGTCGCCTGTATCACAAACTTCGATGAATTTCACACCTTTAGCAAGGAGGAGCTGAGGGTTATGTACCTTCAGAATCCTCAGGCGTTTCAGTCACAGCCAGCTTTTGGTGCAAATCCTATGTTCCCATCACAGAACAACCAAACCGGAATGTTCGGTCAGCAAACTCCAGCCACTAACTTCGGGCAGGGGACGACCAGCAATGGCATGTTTGGTCAGCAAGCTAACAATACTGGAGGCATGTTTGGACAAACCCAACAAAATACAGGCGGAATGTTTGGGCAGCAACCTCAACAGGGATTCACAGGTACGACTCCCAATCAGACTTTCGGAGCTGGAGGTGGAGCCCTTTTCAACCCCAATCAAGCGAGCGGTAACTCACTTTTCGGAAACAAGCTATTGACCCCAAATGTTGTCGCCACTGGAAACAATCTTGCCGCGACGCTGTTTACGGCCACACAGCCGCAACAGCAAAACACTGGCGGAGGTTTGTTTTCGACCCCAAACCAAAATACTGGAGGAGGTCTCTTCAGTCCTCCTCAACAGCAACAACAGCAGGGAACTGGTATGTTCGGACAACCACAACAGCAACAACAAAGTACCTTATTTGGAGCACCCTCTTCCAATAACACCCAAGCAGGAGGTTCGCTATTTGCAGGTGCTGGAGGCACTCTTTTTGGGCAAAACCCTTCGCCTCAAACTGGAGGTATGTTCAGTACCCCTAACACCCAACAACCTACCCAGCAACCCTCTCTGTTTGGCAACCAGCAGCAACAGACTGGTTCTCTCTTCTCTCCTGGTTCGCTTTTCACATCACCTCAGCAACAACAGCAAAACCAGGCTTCAAATCTTCTTTCAAATACTTCCCTGTTCCAAGGAGGAAATATGCCGTTGTCATCCCAGAATCCTAACCAACAAAACACGTTCCCCAGCTTGCTGAGCACAAGCATGCAGCCTTCCCGTAAGAATATTTTTTCGAGCACCAGCTACTATGAAGCTACTGGCGCTCTTCGCCCATCAACTGCGACCCCCTATTACTACACAAGCAGCAATGACAACTTGTTTGTAACGACTCCTCAGGTCGCTCAGGTCACTAACCTAATTGCGAGTGATATTATGAACTCCATAAAAGGCGACCGTTTCAGCTCGAGGGAGTACCATTCTCAACAGTTGCAGGACTACGAACGAGCCAGAAAGGAACTTCGAAGGAAATTCGAAGAGGAAATGTTTTCCCAAACTGACACTCTCGGCTATGCCTACCCTGACTACTCAGGTGTTGAGTACAACAGAGCTCAACGGAACTCTCGAGATAACTATCATAATTATGATGCCGGTTTGTACAGGCCTCCCAAAAAATCAGCTCTGAACTACGAGCGACCTGAAATCTTCACTGATCAAGACTATCGCGAAGAACGAAGAGTCTACAGAGAAACTCCCAGCGATAAGAGGAAACAAGTAACTCCTCAAGAAAAACCAGAACCAAACTTCAAGAAGAACAAAGCGGAGGAAGGAGAAGGACAGCGTACTTCCTCTGAGGAGGAGCTTGCCAACATCGAGGAACTTCCGATATGCAAAAGCCTGAACATCAAACCAGAAATCGTTGAGCTTTCAAGGATGACTAGGAAAGAACTAAGGAAAGTCGAGGGGCTTACAGTCTGGAACGATTTCGGGAAAGTGGAGTGGGATGGACCCGTGAACCTCCTCAATGTTAATCTGGACGAGTGGATCCAAATCAGCAAGAACTCGATTGAAATCGAAGACAAGCTCACCAACAACAGCAGCTGCACTCTTCACTTCTTCAACTTCGGTAACTTCATGCAGAAGTCCAAGACCGCGACAGCTATTCGCAACTTCAAGACTAAGTTAAGCCAGTGGCTGCGCACCAGCAAACTCAAATTGGTGAGCTTCTCCGAAGAAAGTGGGGAGCTGATCGCCAAGTACGACATTTGATCCGATCTGATATGAATTTATGATAATAATGACACTTATCATCACTAAGCAGGGTTTTCGAGAGAGGGCTCGCATTCCTCCATCTTCCCAGCGATGGCTGAGGGCTGTTCCTCTTTAGGATTTGATTCTTACAACTCAGCATTATTACGGCTTTCGTCTGAGAATGGTAGGTGCAAATGGGGATGTGCTTGAGCTTCTTCTTCGAGTTTCTTGTTTTGGAGGAAGGGGTGATCCAACAGTGCAATGGCCTTGGGTCTGTCCAAGTAATTCAGAGTAAGCATTTTTTGCACAAGGTCCTTCGCTTCTTCCGAGACTTCCTTTCGTTCTCCTTCAAAAAGCAGGACTCCTTCTCGGATGTTCTTCATCATGTCAACTTCATCCTCCTCGTAGAACGGCGATCGCAGAAATAGCATTTCGTACAAAAGAACTCCCATAGTATAGACGTCTATACGCGAGTCGTACTCACTACCGATCACCATCTACGGAGAGAGGTACTCAGGTGTACCGCAGAATGTTCGTCTGCGATGGAAGCTATGCACACACCACCCAAAGTCAATGATCTTGGGTTGACCGTCCTTCATCATTACGTTTTCCAGTTTGATGTCTCTGTGCATGACGCATCTCGAACTGAGGTAGGCCACTGCCGACAGCAGCTACACTAACAACCGAGCGATTTCAGGTTCTGGGAGTAACTCCCGATTTTGCATGATTTTGGTAAACAATGTTCCTCCCTCACAGTACTCCATCACCAGGAAGATGTGATGCTAATCTTGAAAGTACCCATGCAAAAGGCAGATGCACGGATGCTTCAGTCTACTATGCACTTCCATCTACCATCTCAGCTGCCTCCGCATTTTTTCGGTGGGGAGGTGCACTTTTGCAATCATCTTTACGGACACGGTCATAGAACTCTTCTTCTCGATTGCGCGATAAACGATGCCGAACTTGCCGCGTCCCAACTGCTAATAGATTTCGAAATCGTTGATGGTCCAGCACTTCATTTAAATTTTTCAGTGCCAATATCAGTCGGAACCCAACTCGCCATATAGTAAGCTCCGAATAATATTATGTTGAGGTTGCAGGGAATAGCAGCAGAAATTGGCCGCAGCAGCGCGCTTGCCGAATATTTCGATGTTGTTGTCATTGGATCAGGAATATCTGGCATCCAAGCGGCAGAGATACTCGCTAGGGAGGGCAAATCGGTAGTCGTACTGGAAGCACTTGACTATGTTGGTGGGAGGATTCGCACAGAACCAGTCTCAAAACTGCCGGAGGCTGATGGAGTAGGATGGATTCAAGCTGATACCAAGCTTCAATCAGCTTGGATTGAGCATGGAGCTACGTGGCTCTCCGAAGAACACACTTTCGCACTACGCTGGGCAAAAGAATTGGGGCTGACTTTATACCAGCAATACAGTGACGGCATGACAGTATATGGCCGTAAAGAGGACTGCTACATCCAAATCGAGAACCTTTCGGAGGTCTACATGATCCACAAAGAGGAGATTCTGACTGTGATCAACGCAGTTGCAACACTAAATGCAAATCTTTTGGAGCTCTCTCGTCAAGCAGCATCCAATCCCAACAACCATCACTATCAGCGCATGTACAGTGAGTACATACAAATCTACGACAACATGACTGTAAGGAGCTTTCTGGAAAAACATCTGAAAGACAAGATTTTATTGGAGCTGATAATGCACACCATCGAAGTTGAGGAATGCATCCCCTGCGACACGCTATCTGTCTACCACATCATCAGCGCTAACGACTACTCTTTAGAGAACTTGCGAGCCTATCTCGGCATGTAAGGTGACCTCACGGATGTGTTGAAAGTAAGGGAAGGTTTCTCCTCAATAGTGTTAGGCATCGTCAAGACGGCAGAGAAACATCTCAAAAAAGGCAGTCTTGTGAGACTATCGGAGCCAGTCTTAGAGATTCTTAATGATGCAGGACAAACCGAGGTGTAAGTGGTTACGAGCCGCAACCGATACAAATGTTTACGGGTGGTATGGAGTGTTCCCCTTGCCACGAGTCAACAAATCAAGGTGAGCAGACTATCTGAATCCAAGAGAATGCTTTTTGCCAACCAATAGCCAGCTAACGCTGTTAAGCTATTCTTCGTCTTCAAAAGAGCATTTTGGAGAAGCCGGTTCTGTGGCAACGCATATTTCTCTGAGGAATTCCCCTTCAGTGAGCTTATGGAGGTGTCGCCAGCGAGCCTGAGTTGCGGGATTCTCGCCTTCTTCTTTTGCGCAGACAAGATCAACCAATGGGAACGTCGATTCGGAAACGGTATTACCGATAAAGAGATTTACAATCGTAAAAAGCAGTATGCCTTGAAGGTCATTGCTGACATGTTCTTGGAAGGCAACATCAACAGCCCTGAACTGCAGGATGTTGTAATGGCTTAACGTTCTTATAGGCACAACAGATATATCAAAAGTTGCTACCAATCGATGTCGAGGATGGGAGTCGTTGCTGAAATTGAATCCAAGTTCTTGGATAGCGGTGACTGTAAGAGCCGCGACGAATACGGCATCATCTTCATTGGCAGCGAATTGGGAGGAGAGCATGGCACATATGCAGAAGGCGCAATTCGAGTAGCCCGGCAGAAAATCTACCAGTTCCTCGGCAAGACTGATCCATGGTTGCGAACTAATTGATCGGGCCGATGCGGCCCATCTTAACAGCTGCTATAATCAAACGCGTATGGGTTTAACCTCCTCCGAGGAGAGCCAGGAAACGCTGCTATCGCGGTTGCAGTTCGTTCACACACTCCAGGATGAGCATTTCGGGCGTGTAGACATCTTGAAGTTCAAAGAGCCACCTTACGAGTACCTGATGAAGTACACTCGGGTGTTCCGCGAGCAAGACGAGCAGTTCCGTAGCTAGCAGGAGTTCCTTCATCAGCTCCGACAGAAGTCACACAAGAATTTGGTGAAGATTCACCAAATCGACAGCAGAGAGGGTACTCCACGACCTTACCGTAGAAAAACAGATGTGCATCATTCATGTGAAGCTGGATATCTACTGCAACTACTACAACTTTACGCTGTCTCAAGCAGTGCAGAAGAAGAAGGTGAACGGGTTGCGCTTTGCTGAGAACGAACTTTGGTATGTGCTATCGACGCTGGTGGAATTAGGCAGATACCTGCAAACTGAGGGACTGTCGCTTGGAGACTACCGCAGTGAAGACGTCTTTCTGACCCCTGAGGGTTACTACATAAAGCTGTACCTGCTGAACTTATACCCACGTATGCCCACCAGTGATACTTAGAGAACCGTCACAATGCCTACTTCACAGTTTTGGCCAGTAAGCAAGAACTGGAAAGCCACCTGCTAGCGCCAGAACAACTGAGCGCTATTCGCAAAAACCGTTACGAAATCGACTTCGATGTATATAAATCCGACCTGTTTGCTGTGGGCATGCTCCTTCTCTAGCTCATCTACATGGACGATCCGAAGTTCTACTACAACTCCGAACTGCTCGAAGTCAACTTCGATAGGGTAAGGTACAACCTCTCCAGGCTCAAGGGCGAGATATCCCCAGAACTGCAGAATCTTTTGCATCATTGTCTCCAGGAGGACCCGCAGCTGAGATATGACTTCAAGCAAGCCTCAGCACACATCGACCGTATTCGAAACCGTATATCTGTGGCCGGATGCGTGAAGTTGGTTGACGATGAGGAAGGCCAGAAGAAAGAACCCGGAAAACTCTCTACAAGCTCTGGAGGATTTCGCAGTCTTCCAACGGGGGTGGAGCATAAACTGCAGGTGACTCCGATTGTGAGTTACGCGGATAAGAAAAACGATTCTTCACGAGTGAGTCCCCGAAAGCAGCTGCAGAATGACTCAACGAGCAGCTCATCTCTTTCGTACGACAAGCGGACGCGCAAGTGACTGATACTGCGATTCCTCTAATATTGGTTGAGCTGCTTCACGTGTAGATGATCAGGAAGATCATGACCACCACGATCACGAACAGTATCAGAATCGTACAAATCTGTCCCATGTCTACGCTAGCCGTCAATGTTACCGTTAGTCTTGAGTAGCTTGCTGAGCTTGGCCTGCACAAAATTCATCTTATTCGTTGTCGATTCCACCTGGTTGTTTAGATCTTCGATGATGACTCCCTGCTTGTCCAGCTATTCGTTGATATTCTTGCCGCCCACCTTCAGCCGTTCGGCGATCTGGTGAATTTCCTCCAAGTGCTGGTCCTGTTCCTCTATCAATTGTTTCTGAGCTGCTTGCATCGATATATATTATAGTCGATGGGAGAGTCATTCGCCAGGTGTTGTGCCACCAGGCAATTATGAAGTATCACCTGCGTTCTTGCGATGCTCAATTATGCTTTTTACTTTGCTGGCGAATAGGACTGTCTGACCGAATGCACCAGCTTTTGTCGGTGAGAGGCGTTTTGCATTGAGAGTATCCCAGTTCAGGTGGTTGCCCACCTTTGCGGAGTACTTCTCTGCTTGTTTGTCACAGCTAATGCACGACCATTTCTTTTTGGCGATTAGAGGATCCTCATCTTACTGAGCTTGTTGGATAAATGAGATGACAGCCTGCAATCTATTCTCCACTGAATTGCAGTACCTCTTTACCTCTTGTTCGCTATTCTGCCATTAACCCAAGGATTACCATATTACGAGTGTATCGCAATGTCTATAATCGCTCCTCCATGTCCTGCACCAGGTTATTAAAGACCTCCTTTGAGACTTTATTGTCTAAACGATTCTCGATCTCTCTTATTATTGGGTTTATGTCCTTTGGGTCTTCCAGTCTCAGTCGCCTTTCTGTCCGTTCTGGCATTACCAGCCGAGACAGTGATTTATTTCGTCTTGACATACGTTCTCTTTATGGATCTTGGTCCTCCTCGTAACGTATCTCTTCATTTGCCACCACTTTACGAGACCCTCCTAGTTTCCTGCTGTCCTTTAAAGTTAAGTTTGGTGCAAGAGATCCCCTTTATGGGTCTTGGTCTTTCATTGTCTGCCTTCCATCACCCTCTCTCAAAGTTGTCCTCATCTATCCTTCTCTGGTTATGTTCTTCATTTCTCCGTCCCTAGTTGTGTTCCTCATATCCTATTTCGCTGATGTCTTATCGTTTGTGCCTTTTAACTTCTTTTCGTGTCGTTAGTAACGTTGGTCGTATGTTTAGTACTTCTCAAACTTTTACATGTCTCGCTGAACCATGGACAGGACTCCTCGAGACATCCTTGCTTCCTCAAAGTGCCTTTCGAGAGATTCAAGCTTTGCTGCTGTTTCGATCAAAATTTGCTCCATTGGTTTTTATTCCTTGAGGAGCTTGTCTACGTATAGCATTTCCTATTTATTTAAGTGCTTTTCGAGGACTCCTCTCGGTACCTTCCCTGTGGATAGTACGGCTGCATACTGGTCGCTATTTTCTGTCTTGGTTGGACCCTCCTTTTCCTTCTCTTTCTTCTGCGGTGACTACTCTTACACAACTTCCTTCTTCTTTCGCTGAGTTGACTTCTCCAGTATGCTCTTCTCCAGTTGCGCACGGAGCTCAGTAAACAGTTTAGTAGATTTGAGTGCTTCGTTGGTCGGTGACATGTATTCTGCAATGCGATCGTTACAGATGTTGCGAACATCGTCTTCGTTGATGTTGGCACCGCTTTCTGGCAACCTCAACACCATGTTGTCAATCTTCATGCTCATAAACTTCGACTCCTTCTCGAGTGTTCGCACCCTGTCGTCGAGGGTAATCAAGCCCTCCAGCTTGTTCATCCTACTTGAAATGATTTCGAAGTTCTTGCGAAGCCGCTCCTAGATGTACGTGAAGTTGAGAGTCAGTAAGTTGGAGAAAACAATGTCGTCTTGAACCTCCGTGCTCATCTATCAATAGGACCCGATAATATTAATATTATTGGGCATGCGATAGGGGAGGCGGATTCGCGAGGTTGACTGCATGCTTCCCACTGATTGAAATTGCCTCTTGTAAAAATAAATCCCAACCATGAATTTCACGCAGTCTCTCATCATCTTTCTCATGTCCGTGCTACTAGTCGTGAGCTTCTTCTGCCTCGTCAGCTGTTACTTTCGGTGGAAACAACGCAAACAAGAGAACGTTGACAACCTGGAGGAGGCTGAACTGCTGGAGCGAAAACGTCAGTCAACTCCATAAGAAATGCTGGAGGAGCGAGAGATTTAAATGCAACAGTTCAGGCCAGTACGCAAGATGAATCTAGCTCGTCTCACTGAAGATTCAGAAAGTGCCCAGGTGAATCTCTCTAAACGATTGCTGAGTGCTCTCGATTCAAAGCGAACCGGTCGGTCGCTATTATCTGCTGTGCCGACTCCGAAGAGCGTTGCTGGTGGAGTCTGGAAAGACCGGTAAAACGAACAAGATAACGTGGAAGATGACAAACCGAGACCCCATAGACATCGTTTTGTTTCAAAGTGGGTGAACTACACCAAATCGGGAATCGAACTGGTTGAGAAAGAGGTTAGAACAGTCCGTAAAACGACTGCATTCAGGGACTTGGACTGGAAAACAGATATTGTTGAGAATTCGCAGCTGCATCGATACTTCTATCCAACCAACAGCCCTCACTACTGTGATCTCATGGATCTTTTAAGACTCGAAGAAGGCAGCTTCAAAGCAGTGAAGGTTATCGTTGAGCTCGACATGGCCAACTGCAGCCCCGACCGATAGTACCTCATCAGGGATCTTTCACAGGCCACATAGTTCGAGGAGACTACTGAGGAAGAGTTCCGAAGGAATGTTGATGTACCAAAGGCCCAATGATATCGTTTCTTTTTCAAACTTTCGCAAAGGGATAGTCAGAGTTTCGGGGCGTTAAACTTAGGAACAATTCTGAGTCGCTTGTATTAGCTCACCACCATCTATGAAACTGCTTCGTGCTGCTCAAGATCTTTCTTAAATCTAAACCGAAGTGTCTCGGCTCTTTCGGTGAGTCGCTTGGCTTGACTGAGTTACCCAGGAAGCAGGAACTAGGGGCAGTTTTGAAGTATGAATCTCACCACCTCGATGCAGACGTAGAAGGTTAGTCCGAACAATGGAAACGACATTCCCAAGTCGATTGCTGGGAAGCACGCTCCTTCGAATGCATCATCAAGAGTCTACTTGGATATGCCGTATTTCTTTGCAGCTTCGCCTGCAATACTCAGCAGATAGTCTGGGTGAGGCGGAAGGGTGAAATCAAACAAGCACTGCCCAGGAGCTATGAGTCGGGTAAGTTCGACCCACCTGGAGTCAATGACTTCCTCCAGATTCAGTTTGATGTCCTGTGATTGGTTGAGATGCAGGAAGATATAGGTTGTCAGAAATATTGTCTTTCCCTTGCGATGACGTGCATAGAAGGACCGTGGCAGCTTTCCGAGAATCAGCCTCTTATCAAGGTGAATACCTGTCTCTTCGAAGGTCTCTCTAACAGCTGCTTACAAATCGGGTTCATTGTCATCGCACTTTCCACCAGGAAAGCACAGCTGCCCTGGATTGCTATCTCGAGGATTAATGGCTCGTTGCAGAAACAGGATTTAGTAGAAATTCTCTCCTCCCTTCTTCTGAGCTACCTCGGCAGATCTAAACAATTCGAGAGCAGCATCGACATCGGCCACTTGGGTCTTTTGCAGTTTAAAGTTGGGGTTGACTCTGACAATCATGGCGACACTGCTCATGACTTCATTCCGCTGCGGCATGTTGTAGCTGAGCTTGTACTCTCCAAACTGCCTCCTCAGGACATCTAAAATGCTAGTTTGCATCCAACTTAAGTTATATTAGCAGGAACTACCCTGTTGTGTTCAAAGGCAATGATCGAGGGAGAGCAATCACGCTGAAGCTGAAGTGTTCATCGAGCTCTCCCGTCCTATTACTTGGGAAAAGATGTGCCCGATTTATAAATCGTAATGAAAAGTATTTTGGCATGGGTGCTGCTTTCTTTGGTCATCACCGAAGCCAGCTGCATCCGAACAACTGACAGCCTTGAGGTAGAGACGAGAACACTCTACTTCTCGCGCAAGACACCTGTTGAAATGCAGAGGTGCATAGCGTACGTAGTAAACTCCAACTACCGTCGAGTTGAGATGCTCATCAACAGTACCCAACCTTTAACTCAGCTCTGCACATCGATCGGGTCTTAGTCACCGACGTAGAAATAGACGAATGCGATGCAGACAACTTTTCAGATTGCCCAGAGGACTCAACGTTCTGCTTGAACTCAAAGAATGTCGTCGGGAGCTGGCGATTTACAGTTGGCAAGTGTATGAATAGATTCTTCGTGTATCTCTACATGGAAGACTACCAATAAAGCGACCTGTCTGCAAAGCTGACTTAAGACAAGGGTTGCGATAACATTGCCGAAACAGACTATACGACTTGCGCAAGCACCCCAATCGACGAGTGCGGGTTGGAAAGTGCGACGACCGAGGAAGACGAATGCAACAGAAACTGCTTTCGGCTGGAATGCACATACGTTGATGCCTTCAAAAAGAACCGTACCTCCCTTGAAGCATGTCTTCCGTCGTTCATCCAGCCCGAGAGATTCCCAGAATTATGCAACTCTGAAAACAGTAACACAAATGTTAAAGTTTAGACTACTTCAACGTTCAGAGCAAGGCGCCTTTGGCGCATTATTGTGGCGGAAAGAACTCTCGAAGAATCCCACGATCAATCGAAGAGGTCAAAACACTTTCGTTTTGGGAGATCATCATTACGCTGTTGGCGCTGGCCGCTGCAGTGTTACTGTTGAGCGTGATATGGTACCGAATTATGCTTGCCCGAACAGGCAGTGCACCGTTTAACCCACCTCATTGGATGCCTAATTTCCTGTATCCACGGGCCGTGGAAACCGTTCTTCGGGAGTAACCACAGCAAGAAATGACCAACTACAGACAGATTTGATGACAGTACTTATCCGTAGAATGCAAGATGTAGAAAATATATGTCGATTCCAATTCTTAGGCTGAACACTCAGCTGATGAACTCCAGCGGTAGTAGCTTTGGGAACCAACCCACCAACATCGGTAGTCAGGTATTGCTAGGTTAGGTAAGTGCAAGAGTCCAGAAGGAAGACGAATTCCGCTGGATTCCACAGCAAGGGGGTTCGAACGTGAACAGGACAAAGTCGTGATGGAGGTAGCGTGCTATTCCATGCTGTACCTACCGGTATTCACAGTCTCACTCAGACCAGCGAGCTGGAGAAGGGAGTAAAGCTTACTCTCACCTGCGGCTGCTAACAGATATTCATATGGGCAACATCTTAGCGCGTTGACGTCGAGAAGAATTGTGTACGACAGTGCTTTACCTACAAGTTTGAGAAGGAGAAGAGGCAAGCCGCTATAGCTATTGCCGATGGGTTCAATCGGCCATTTGGAATCATCATCCAAAGCCTTGTGGGAAAGATCCGACCGAGCTGTTTCTCGACTTCACTCGAATGCAGTATTGAAACCATGATGATATTGGAGCCGTTTCGACTTGTGGAGGAGTCTATGAACATCCGACGAAAGCGATTGGAAGCACCAAAGTGCTCGCCCCGAAATGTATACTTTCAGCATCCCTCACAAGGCGAGCGAAGCGATAGCCTTGAGAAAATGTGCTAGCTGCGCCGGACGGTGAGGTTCGCTTTGGAGCAACCGGAGCTGAAATTAGTAGCAAAGACGAAATCGAAGCAGCTGATAAAGCAGAAATCGACAAAGGATCTGAACTGCCCGTCGCCGTTAAGTGTGTTGATGAAGATGAAATCGACCCACACAATCAAATGCTAGTGACTTACTCCAATCGATTATTATTAACTGCTGTTCATGGGAAACAATACTAATTCAAAGGAGGCAAATCTTCCTGTTGACAAATTGGGAGACCCAAAGGCAAGATCTTCATAGACTCAGCGAGATGCAAGTGCTTGCAGTGTGATACTTTTGGATCCAGAGACCAAGAACTACAAGGTTGAGCTCTATATTGGAAGATTCATATGGTAAGGTGAATACCCCCCCGGTTGCAAGGTCCAGGATATGCTCGTTCAGTTGTGCCAGACTGAGTAATGGAAGAACAAGAAACCGGAAGACATAGATGTCATCGACGACAAACAGTGCATCGTTTCGAAGCAAGCCTACCTAAGTGAGATAGTAACAGACCAAGCCAAGCTGATGTTGCACACCTCGATGGAATTGAACGTACTTGTGGAGAACAAGAGCCTGCTAATAGAGTGTAGTGATAAAAACTGGACTGTTAATCGCTTCCTCCAAGAGTTCAAGATACCGCGTCTCAAAAACGGGAAGATATTGGTCTGGGTAGGAGGTTCTATCGGGAAGTACGAATTGAAAGAAATGGAAGAAAAGGAATTGGATGAACCACTCAGAACGCTTCCAAGATGGTTATACACTTAAACTGTCTGTCTGACAGTATTCTGACCAATCTGATTATTGCACGCGTACTTTCCGAAACCTTTCCGAAGCCACGGGATTCCTTAGAATACATGATCATAAATAAAATTAGTCATGCATCTTCCCCGGCAGCTCAGCACAGATGACATCTACCCGTAACCAGTTTCGCGGCGCATTGTTATAGATCCAGAGAAGCTCATCAAAATGAAGAAGGAGAGACAGCCCTTCAAGATGGTGAGATCGAGGTTCTAACCTGACGAGCCTGAACCAGTCCTGCCAGCTTTCACAGATGTACTACTGCCACATCGCAAGACAGTTGAATCATAGGGCAGCCATGGCTACCAGTCGAACAGCAATATCGCAGTAGTCAGTTCGCTGATCAACATCGAGTTCAATCAGCTGTTTAGGTTTGAATAGGCAGAGGATATCCCACTGGAGGACTTCCAGACAGTATGGCTAACCATCACTGGCGAGATTAAGTTTCTCCTGTCCAGCAGGAAGTCCTTTCATGCGAGGGAGGGCTTCCTATTTTTCCTTTCGGAAGCAATGCGAAAACATGTTGTCGAAGCAACAGCGGAAAAGAGTACGGTGCTACTCAAGCTTCACCGGACCAGCTTTATGGAGAACATAATGCCCTACTTCAGCGCGAAGAATGAGTAATTGGTGGGGTGGTTGAGCCGATCTCCTTTCCTCTCGCGATGGACAAGATAATTGGTGGAAGATGTAGCCACTATCTTTGAACTCCAACGTTACTAGCGCAACACGACACTCTACCTCAGAGACGACGATCCACAATTGGTGTATGTACTCAAAGAAGGCATTGTTCTGCTGGAGCGAAGCGTACCTATTACACATCATCGAGCTGCCTTCGAAGAATATGAACAGCAGCATTAAATGAACTCCTACAACGAGACAGACAATTCGCTGATCGTGAGGAAATCGATGCTGTTCGGACTCGATGGCGTCGTCTTCAAGCAAGGGCGAGGTCGACTCTATCAATGTCGTACGATGAGTCCATGCGAAGTTTACGCTATCCGCTACGAACTATTCGAAGCCTTGCTAGAGTCAGACATCATGATAGATGAACACCCGCTTGTTAAGTAGTACTTGCCACGTTAAGTAGGTTCTTCGACAAACAGCGCTCTGGGGCCCGTCAACCTCCCAACTCCTACGCCAGCCCTCGCTGAAAGGAATAGTCTGCAGTACTCTTCGGTGCTGACAGAGCGAAAGATCCGCAATCGGACTCCCCCTGAATCGCAGAACCTTCGCTACTCGATAAAGCCGATCAAACCGATATCCCTGGCTCTAAAGGTCAGTCATAGTGTTGATCTTGTCAAACGAACAAACGTGGAGAACATCATTAAGCACGAAGAAAAGGTTCGTAAAATGTCTATAAGGTCACCAGCTCGTACTCGAGTAAATAGGTCCTGTATGGACTCAACTGTGCTTGATAACAACCCTTTGGAATGTTCCTCAAAGTCGAACCATCCACGCCTTTAAATCAACGTTCCACATCTCCCTGCTTTGGCTCTAAAGAATCCAGTGGAGCGGCACATATACAAAGCCCTGGAACGTCAAAACGAGGTGATGCGAACTGTAGAGTTCATGAGCTTTAAGGACCGTGTAAACCAGAGGCTCTTCGGTGTCAAAAAGGATTCGAAAGCCAACTTCTGCTTTAACATTAAAGCCTATCGGAGCATCGTCAGCAGTTCCAAAGTCGTTCGCAACAAATCTAAATCCAAAGCTGCCAACCCCTAGGCTGTAGCTAACGAAAAAGCTACCCTTTGACTTCTGCTTAACTGTACTGCTATCCATTGGGCAAGACTGGGATCAATTCTTGGGTTAACCCCTATGAATAGACCCTGAGAATTTTCTAGATTCCAACATTCCTTTAAGAGTCTTTCTCTGCAGTCATTCAAATGCCAATCGGTCATATTGGGGTGGTGACGGTTGTTGTCGTGACTGTTCCTGGTGCACCTGGTACTAAAGGAGCAACTGAACCGACTCCGTAGCCTACTCCGTAACCCGGGGCTCCGACGACTCCCACTGGGTTAGTTCCGTATACAGTTGTGAAGGCTCCCGCTGGAATGGTAGGTTGCCAGATTCCAAAGCCCTGCGGAGCAATGACTCTTGCCTAACCGCAGTCACTGGTGCAGACTCCCATTCGATTCGCTGGCAAATAAATAACAAAGTTGGTTAGAACTGATATTAACATCAATTGGTCAACAAGCGAGCGGTGGATGCGAAGAACTGCTTCTTTGCATTCGCATCGCCGACAATACTACAAGCGAACGGAGAATCTAAAACAGTAGAAAAATAGCTTCCTTATGAGTTAAGGAAGTCTTCCCGACTGATTAAGCCTTCACGCATCAGCAAAGTCCCAATCAGTCAGCAAAACCTTACATTTTTACCGGTGAACGTTTCGACTTGCTCAAAGGGTTCTCCATTGAAATAAATTTTATTGAGGGATTCTTCGAAGGGAAAGACACTCTGCCATCCTCGCCTATCCAAGGCACCAGTCCCAAACTACCTTTGAATATTTTGCACTTTGAAAACGACAAACATCACATCAGCAGCAGCTAGGTCTGGGTGGGTGATATGGGTAAGGTTGAGGATAGCCCACACCGATTCCTCCTGGTGGGCTGACAGTGGTGGGAAGTGGGGCCGTGGGGATTGGGGTGGGGCCGATTCTTGATCCAGGTACGATAGCAGGTCCCATAGAAGGAGCGACATAACCAATGGTACCAGGTTGAGGTGCATAAGGAGACACGTTGCCGACTCCAGCTCCATATGGTGCATAGCTTGGCACAGTAGCACCGCAGCAGGCTCCCATCTTTGAAAAGTTGCTTAAGATTATTATGGTTGTTGATCAGCAGCATTTCAGAGTGCCTCCTGTACTTGTTGAAGGTCTGAATAACACCCCATTGGAAAACCTGTCAATTTAATAAGAAAATGATTGTAAATTTTCAAAGTGTCCGACCAATCGAGACTAAAAGTTGTGCCTTCAAGGCAAGCATTAATCCCCGCGAAGGAGCAAGCGGAGTCTCCCCTCGGTTGACTGGACACGTTAGATTCGAAAGGTACTTGGAACAGACCATGAGAAAGACCTCACATATTCAGGAAAGAGAGTTGGTCGATTCCGTCAAAGTAATCAAACGTATGCCGTACTTCTGCGACCCGGCAGTAGGTCGAGACGAATGCAGTCAACAGAAAGCAATAGAATAACCCAGAAGCGTTGAGCCGTCAACATTAATAACGATTGCGTGTGGATATTAATACTTCCACAAATACCTTTCCTTTAATCTCTACCGTCGTACTAGCCAATGCTAATTCCACAGTCCAGCTGAGATTTGATTCGGATTGGCTCTTCCACACACAATAATGTTGGCTTGTGGAAGGAGTTTCGTGAAAAATACACAATTGCCAACTTCGATCAGCCGTCGTCAGCGTTGTCGACGCAAACACTTACCAGTATAAATTGGGTGGCTATGCAGAGATATAATATTGTGATTCGTAGAACACCGAAAAATGAACAAGGAAACGTCAACACAAGAGCCAACTAGCCACCAATAAACCAACGAACAAAGTCATCAAGCAAAGGAAGCACACTTACAGTCGCAGCTCAGCAAGATCGCCTACTCTCATCTAATCTTCAACCCCAACAAAAGACTGTTAGTGGTTGCTCGCCACCTCAAGGAGATCTTTGACGCTGTCAGTTTTGTGACGAGACTCAACCAAAACATTCGAAACTTGGTTTCTGCGACTGCCACGACGAGACAGCTCAACCTTGGTCCGAAGCAATCGTAGCCTCGAAAAACACTCTTCGTAGACCTCGATGAGACGTTGGTGAGAACTGAACAGCAGGAGCGAGAGGGTTTTACGGAGTCCTTCCAGATAGGAAACGTTAGATTTTGGTTTGTAGTGAGACCTTATGCGTGCTAATTCCTTTTAAAAATGACTTCGCATTACGAAATCGTCCTGTTTACCACTGCTGAAGATGAATATGCTCGGCACTTCTACAAGCTCTTCAACGAGCGCACCAAAGGAACTCTGTCAGGGGTACTCTCTCGGCAGCACTGCATACACCTCTACAAGAATATTTTCTTCAAAGACCTAACTGTCGTGGCTGATCGCTAGTTAAAGAACATGGTGCTGCTGGACAACTCAGTCATTAGCTTTGGCTTCAACATAGATAACGGAGTCCCAATTGTCAGTTTCACCGGAGAGGCTGAGGACTCAGAGTTGCTCCACATCAGTGATTACCTCGTCAACCTCAGCCAGGTGGATGATGTCCGCTGTGCCAATAGGTAGCACTTGAATCTGAAAGGAATTACAAACGTTACTGCTGACAACATGATAGCGAGTTGACTCTATCTTGGCTGATTTGTCGTTTCATCTAATCTTGTGGACTTGCAAATCGAGATGTTTTGGGCCGGTCACTTATTCGTGGGAATCGCCCATGCTTTCAGCGTTGTTATAATGCTGTATCACAAACCATCCATCGGATCGCTTATCTTCACGATTTTCCCATTTAGTTAGTCGCATGTCTCACCCACTGGATGAGAGCAACTCAGATGTCACGATGACATGTGAGTAGAGAGGCATTCATAACCGAGCATTCCCAATTGTGGTAAGCACCATTGTTAATTTTATGACATCGATACTTACTAAAACTCAATGAATTTAAGAGGTCTTACAGTTCTTCTGCTGCTGGTTGGTGCAATCAGGTGCAGCCTTTTGTACGTTGTCGAGTTGGCTCGTCATGGTGCTCGATTCCCAATCAACCCCTATTATGACTATCGCGAGACTATTGGAGATGCAGGAGAGCTCAGTCCTACTGGGATGCGTCAGCACTACAACCTTGGCAGATACCTACGGAGGATGTACATGGAAACAGAAACATTTCTAAGTGTCAATTACGACCATAGAGAGATTGAGGTCTGGTCAACGCAGTACAAACGGACGATCGAATCGGCAAGTGCCCAAATGATGGGGTTGTTTCCAGCCGGTACCGGACCAACCATTCCTGATGGCGTGCAAGCTGATCGACTGCTACCTCCGTTCACATCAAACAGTAATTTAGAAGCAGAAGATTTTGGCCTGCCAGGAGGATTGCAGACTGTTCCAATCCTAGACGGCGAGTACTACCTGGAGAACTGTGACAGCTACATGGAATGGGAAGAACTCATGATTGCTGAAAACTTCCAAGATTATAGCAACGTAACGCTCTACTATGCTCCCTTCATCGAAAAGCTTCGAAAACTCTTCAATCTAACCTTGGAAGAGTCTAACCTAGTGGGACTTTCTCGGTTGTACGATACACTCTACTGTGATCGTTATCTTGGAAGGGCTGTGCCAATCAGCAACGAAGAAATGGATAACCTGCGGCATCTTCACAACTACCTCTACATGCTTATCCATTCAGGGACTTATCGCCGCATTATTGGAACCCCACTCTTCACCAAAATTCTTGCGGATCTCGACAGTAAGGTCGCCAACGTAACCTCTCCCAAAAAGATGACAGTTTTTCTTGGGCACGACACTAACATTTCGCCGGTGCTGAGCTACCTCAACTTCAGCAGTTTCCGATGCATCGAAGACGCTTGGCAAAAGAAACCTTTAGATGGCTACCTGAACTGTGAAGATGGTCCGGGTTTTGCCAGCAATGTCCTCTTCGAATTGCGAACCGACAACTCGACGGCAGAGCCTTACGTGAAAGTGCTCTACAACGGCAAGGAAATGAACCTCTGCGGAAGAAAACAGACAAATTGCCCCTATTCCTAGTGGCGGAAACGGGTCGCAGATTAGTTTGTGGACTTTGAGGAGCTCTGCTTGATTAAGGCCAAGATGGAAGTTGATTGATCAAAAAGTGAGAACAACATCATTCACTCGTACTATATTGAAGAGGCTCGCACAGGATCTTCTTCTCTGGCTTGTGGTGGTTGTTGTGCCTGTTGTTGGCTTGCTGAGCCTTCTTCGCTGTTCATCACCCTCTCCATAAAGCCTGGTGGAAGGTTGATTGTGATCTATGGTAGTGGTTATCCTCGCAATTTAGCCAACCTTATCTATCTCTGCATAAGTCGAATTTCTACCTCAATGCGTTGCCTTTCAGTTTTGGTGCCACCGTTGTGATTGTTTTTAATGTGAAGGTTGAGCGATACCTCACCACCGTAGCTCTTGAAACAATTCTCGTATGGACACGGGTGATCTTTGGGAACATCCTTCGCAGGTCGTCTGTTTTTCTTCTTTGTTTTCATCTTCATTAGTTCCTCCAACCGTTCGTCAAGCTCCTACACATCGGCCAGCTTTTCCCTGAGCTTAGAGGTGTGGGCATTTAACTGCTTGAGCTGTGCCACCTGCAGATGCACAAGAAGGTAAGTTCTCCAAAATTCAGCATGGTAATCTTGACTCTCGTCGAATTGCGGTAGTTCTACGTAGAGCTCGTCGTACCGTGGAGTTCCTACTAATAGTAGAAGACTTCTTGGCGGGGGTTGTGCTTCTTGGCGAGGTGGATGGCTGCAATCAGATCAGTTTCGGTGTTGATGATCTTCTCTGAGAGGGGCGTGGTCTCGCTTGAAGCCTTACTGAGCATTCACAGGGCGTATTATCATCGAACAAATCGAAGCAGGCGAAGAACCGAGTGATTTGGAAGCAGCTGGCGCTGTCAGCCAATTATTCAATTTAGGCTATCATAATAACGCTTGAGGCGATCACTGCCCAACACGAAAGGAGAAGCAATAACTCTGAGCCACAAGAAACCCACAGCAATGACCTCTCAAATAAGCCCAATAGGCTTATCCTAACTCCATCATTTTGGGGAGTGCTCGACTCGGAGACAATAACTTGCTTGAACTGACCACCTTGTGACAGTCACTTCCAAATCAATACTTTTTAATTTTTCATAGAGTCATGAACTTGAATCTCAGCTCATTGCTTCTCCTGGGGGCTTTGGTAGCTTCTGCCGTCGCCCAAGCTGTGCAGGGAGCAACATTTCGCTACGCCATCTTCGAATAGAAGTGCTTCGAAACATTCTTCACGCATCACGACTTTTTCAACATCCAGTGCCTGAAGTTGGTAGCACCCACAAGCCTATTCAGACACTCAGCAAGGCACTCGGTTACTTTGTAGTGTGGGGAGCTTTGGGAGTCAAGCTTCCGCAGATCATCAAGATCATCAAGAAGGGTTCCACTCTTGGAATCAGTTTTCGCGCAGTCGTCTTTGAAGTACATGTTCCACGCATGCAGACCCTTATGAACTGCATCATGGTCGGCTACAACCTCTACCGCAAGAATCCATTCAGCATCTACGGAGAAAATGTGTTCCTCGGCGCCCAAAATATCATCGTGTTGGCGCTGTTCTTCTTCTACCCCAACCAAAAGAGCTTCCGATCGTACATTATTTGGGTGTTAGTCTTGATCGTACTGGCAATACCACTCCTTGGGCAGATGGTCCCTGGAAATGTCCAGGAAATGTCCATCTCCTTCGCAATCGTCATCTGTACAGAATTCATCCATGTAGTCATTATTGCCAGGCTCGAGCAGATAATGGAGAATCATCGGAACAAAAGCACTGGCAATCTCGCTTTCCTCACAACTTTACTAAACTTCGGCGGTGGCATTGCAAGAAGCTTCACTGTGCTTACTGAGGCTTCCGGCGATATGTTCTTACTAGCTTCGGCTGCGATACCCGTCCTCGTCAACGGTTACTTATTCTTGCAATTCCTTATGTATTGGAGCAATGTCATGGACGGCAGCAAGCCAGAAACACCGGCAGATGGCACGAAGAAGCAGAAGAAGCATTGATCAGCAACGTGCCAATTAACCCTTGTATTGAATTATGAACAGCACACTCACCCGTTAGGACCTCGAGTACATCTACGAAATGGTGGACAGTATCCCTTTCAGTCGACCTAAGCGTAATATACACCGCGACTTCTCTGATGGATGTATGATGGCTGAGCTACTCCATAACCACTTCCCTCGAATGGTCGAACTGCACAACTATCCAGCTACAAATTCACAATCAGCCAAGCTGAGCAACTGGGAAACCTTGAATGTCAAAGTGCTCAAGAGACTGGGCATTCAGCTAAAGCGCAAGGAAATATAGGGAATTGTGGGCTGTCAACCCAACTATATTGAGGCTCTCCTCAAACTCGTCTTCGAGAAGGTTGAGCAACAGAACAACGGCATCGTCAGCAGCAACGGGCATCGCGCAGAGGAGCATCGGGAGGAACCTACACAACAACACCGACCACCTATACCGGAGCCATAGAATGAGCCTGAATTACTGGAACTCACAGACAAGATTGATCAGGCGTTTCTACAACTGCAACGACTCCAGGAAATCGCGAGGTTGAAAGATGCGCAGATCCGCAACCTTTAGCGAAAGCTTGACACAATGCTTTGATAATACAGCTGTATATGCTTGAAAAGCAACAGAAGGGAAAACCGCGCGATGATAGCTGCTTGCTGTATGCGTGTGGGCAGCACTTCAGCGGGTGGAAGGAGCTGCACCAGAATGTCATTGCAGTGGCTGCTGGGTAGAACCACTACATCTACCTAACTGCCAAGCAGGAATGCTACGGGGTCGGCAGCAACCGCTTCGGCCAGTTGGCACTCGATAACCAGCCCAGTATAACAGTACCGACCGAAATCTTCGGGTATCCACCTCTGCGTAACGATGTGCTACAGATATCCTGTGGAGCCGAACACACATTTTTGCTGACATCCAAAGGAGAAGTGTATAGCTGCGGGCTCAATATCAAGGGGCAGTTGGGAGTGTGCACATACGAAAACACACCTAAGGCAAAGCTGGTGGCAGGACTGCTTCCTCACGGCGAAAAGAACATGAAAGCATCTAATCGGGAGCTGGTGAAGCGTCCCCGACCTGCCATTTATGGCATTTTGGAAAGTATGTAACTGCTCGATGTAGAATTCGATCTTAACGTGAAGACTGACGGCGATGAGGAGTATGGAACAGTACCTTTGTTGCTGGCCTCTGATGAGTCCGTCGAAGAAGTTAGCTGTGGCGCGTTGCATACTCTCGTACTGTCAAACAAAGGTCGGGTATTCGCTGCTGGAATGTACAATACCAGGAGCAATGAGTAGTACTCAGTAAAGGCGGAGTTCCACGAAGTTAAGCTAAGTGGAGAGCCCAAAAGCGACAAACCAAGCTCAAAGAAGGTGACAGCAATCGCATGTGGACTGTCTACCTGCGCCGTACTTGCTGACGGTGTGCCATATATTTGGGGAAAACTCGGAAAACTGTCTTACAATATTCCAACAGCAGTGCAGTTCAAGACGGATATGCCAAACGGCTTTCACATATTCGATGTGAAGGCTGGCGATGCATTTGTGCTGTTCCTCAACAGCAAGGGTGAGGTTTTTACAATGGGCGAGAACCTTCAGGGACAGTTAGGGAACAGCGAACACTTCTGCGATACACCTATAAAGGTTCAACGGCTTCCGTTAATCAAAAGTATCTATGCAGGCAGAAACTACTGTCTAGTGGTCAGCAGCGAAGACGGTATGGTATACGGCTGGGGAGCCAATCAACACGGACAGCTGGGGCTCAACAGCCAGCAAAACCTGATAGTACAGACCCCAACTCCAATCGGAATACGACTAAAGGATGGAGATCGTCTGGTCCTTGGCAGTTTCCAAACCTTCTTACTTAAGCGTGATCATTTGGAATAGGCCAAGGTTGAATCGCCTTCTGCCCAGAACACTGAATCGAAAGAAGAGATGATAAGTCTAAAGGAGTACAAAAAACTGCAATACGAGTATCAGCTCCTCAAGAACCTCAATCTTTCTTTGATTGAGAAGACTCAGCGTCCTCATACCGTTGACCAGCCCAGCCAAACTCCCTCAAAATTCTAAGTGAGCGGTATCAGCAAGTATCGAACATTCAATTCCAACTTGTAAATCGACTGGAAGTAGCTCAAACTTGAAGGTAACATCAGCGAAGGAGGCTATGGTGTTATCTACAAGGCGAAGTGGCGATAAACTATCGTCGCAGTCAAGAAATTTAAGATAGAAACCGGTGATGTGGGTGTTCGAGATTTTCTCAGTGAATGTCATGCAATGGAAGCAGTCCGTCATCCTAACATCGTCATGTTTATCGGGGCGTGCACCAAATCGCCGAACTACGCCATTGTCATGGAGTACTGCCAGCGTGGGTCGCTCTGGTCGTTGTTGCAGAACCCGTCGATCGAGCTCAAGTGGGAATAACGTAGGAGAATAGCCTTGTAGATTGCACGTGCAGTACACTACCTTCATATGTTCAACCCACCAATTCTGCATCGGGATCTCAAAAGCCTGAATATTCTGCTTGATGACAATCTGCATGTGAGAATCGCCGATTTCGGTTGGACAAAGACACTCGATAACTACATGACTAATAAAATCGGCACTTACCAGTGGATGGCACCGGAAGTTATCGGTGAACCCAAGTATTCGGAGAAGGCAGATGTATTCAGCTACTCGATCATTCTGTGGGAAATTGCAAGCCGATAGCCGCCTTATAAAAGTATTAGCAGCTCCTATCGTAGATATAAACGGGCAGCAGGTCTCACAGGAAGTTTATAACGAAGATTTACGACCAATTCTACCAAAAAAGACTCCAGAAGCCTTCGCTCGTCTCACCACAAGATGCTGGTAGCGTGACCCCCTCAAACGCCCTACTTTCCGGTAGATAATCCACTAGCTGGAAGCAATGAAACTTCCTCCAGCCTGACTGCTCTCTTGGAACTTCGAATGTTATAACCTTCCAGAAAACAATCGAACTAAACCTATGAATGTTTATAAGCGTCCCGATAGGCATCTTCCCGATAGGCGATCTCACCTTCGGGGTCGAGGCGCTGCCCCCGCCTTACTTGTTGCTTTCGTTTGAAAATAGAATATTAACGAATAGAGGAGAGCGGCAATGTACACTACCGCCACTACCAAGCAGGCCAAAAAAGTGAAGTTACACTTCGAAGACTGTATTAGCCAGCGACCACCCTTCAGCCACCGCTTCTTTGCTTGGGCGACCATTGCGGAAGTGAAAAAGTACCTGGAGGGGTATGTGCATACAAATAGCAGCAATATTCGCCTCTTTTGCAAGAACATCGAACTCAACCGCAATGGGCAGCGACTACTTGACTACCAGCTGACTAGCCGCCAGACTATAACTATTAGGATGACTGAGCAACTGGAGAACTCGCTGGGCATCATTAACCCCTATCAGATCTATGAACAACCACCTCAGACAGTTGTGGATATGCTTGGGGATGTCAAGACTGGCTTTCTTAACGATATTCGACCAAAACTTGCGGAACACGGGACAAGCGGCACTTATCTTCTCTACAACAATCTCCACAAAACGGTTGCTATCTTCAAGCCATTCGACGAGGAGCCATATACGCCCAACAACCCTCGAGGCTATGTCGGTGATTTGGGGTCTACTGGACTGCGTCACGGTATTCTTAGCGGGTAAAGTGCTACTCGAGAAGTCGCCACCTACATGATCAATGACGACTACCATGGTGTTCCTGCAACTACTTACGTAGAGTTTTACCATCCCTCTTTTGCTGAAAGGGGCTGTTGCAACTCTGGCCCAATCAGACGTATGCCTTCCATCCCTCTTCTCAATCGTAAAAAAACCAAGCACGGATCATTGCAGCTGTATGCCGAGCACGATGACGCAGTGGGGGACTACAGCAGCACTGTGTTTCCGTTGGAGGAAGTGCACAAAATAGCCATTTTGGATCTCCGTATCCTGAATTGTGATCGTAACGAAGAGAACATTCTTGTGAAGAAGTAACTCAAGCTGATAGAGGGTACGAACAAGGCCAAGAAGGAGTATAAGCTGATCCCGATTGACCATGGGCTGGCCTTTCCAGACTGCTTTGAGATCTATTCCCACGAGCTGATTTGGATGGAGTATTCACAAGCCAAACAGCCCTTCACTGAGAAGGAACTACAATTTATTGCTGAAATCAATCCTGTTGAAGACTGCAAAAGACTGAGTTAGCGTTTGGGATTCAGGTAAGTCTGTCTACGCAATTTCCGAATAGCCGAGATGGTTCTGAAGAAATGTGCCGAAGAAGGACTAACTGCTTACCAAATTGGGTGTATTATGTACAGAAGCGATCCACCTGAAAGTGATAGCGAGACTCCAATGACAGAAAGGGACTGCAGGCTATCTGAACTGGAGCGACTCGTGCAGGAAGCATAGAATATGTATTTGTTTGTGAAGGATAACGGTCTCAAAGCGACAGTGGAGTACCAGATGAACCTGATGGGGAGATGCTTACTTCCACATAACTCTCAAGGCAACAAGCCAGCAAGTAACGAAGACTCGGATGATTAGCATCCAGGTCTGAGAATGATAAAGAAACAGTCAAGCGTGGTTGAAAAGGAGAACAAACGGTCAGTGAGTCTTCCTGCCAAGAAGCACCTTCTACGTAAAGTGCACAGCATGAAGCAAAAGCAACAGAGCGCCAACTTGAAGGAATAACGTTGGTAGGAGTTGTTCTTCCACTACTTCGAGGAAGTCCTCAACCGCTACCTCACTGACATCAGGCATCGTACACACGAATAGAGTGTTTGACGACGAGATCATGCATCGACTATCACTTTATCTGCAGCTCATAGTTGCTCATCTGAACGGCAATGGCCTTTGCAGTTTGTTCGTCCTCCTCACCGTTCTGGCGCAACTATGCGCGCACCCTCGTCATTATCAGAGGGTTCCACTCTCCCCAAAATCCCTCATCAGATGTGAACTTTCCTGTAGTCTTGACTAAAAATTATCGTAAATCTTCGTTCTGAGAGAACTTGTTCAAGTTGGCTTCGTACATAATGCGAACCTTGACCCTATCCCAATCAGGGCGTAGCGTAACTTTACTGCCAGCCTCCCACGCCTCCTCGCCAGGTCCGGAGATTCTTACTTTTTCGTGATCGTGATTGTTGGTTGTTTTCATGGACTGGAAATAGTTCTCTGCACTACAGTACTTCTTGTCATTGATTTCGAATCTGCATGGCAAGAAGTTATCGGTCTCAGGAGCTTCTTCGCCGTCAATTTTCAAAGGCCCACCCATCCGATTACGAAGTAATTAATATTCAAATGAGGAAAGGTGTATTATCACTTATTCACCATCAGTGTTCACTTCGTCTCCTCCTCGTATTTCCGCATTTCCTACTCAACAGTTTTGATTGTCATGTCATCTTCCTCTCCATTCTGTCGAAGCTCAGCACGAATGCGCGTGAGTATTCGTGCGTTCCATCTTGGCCAGAACCCATTCCCCATATGAATCGGGCCTTTTGTCCCTACGAGTGTTTTCATGAATTCAGGATTCTGGGCAAACTTGTTTAGGTTGGCTTGGTGCATAACCCTCACTTTGACCTTCTCCCAGTCCTGGCGCAAATGTATTTTTCTTGAGGCAACCCACACATCCATACCAGGGCCACATCTCCTCAGCTTCTCGTGATCTTCTTCATTCCTCGCCTTCATGCACTGGAAGTAGTTTTCAGAACTGCAGTACTCCTTATTCAGCACTACAAACTTACAGTGGAGAAAGTTGTCAGTGACTGGGTACACGACCCCGTCGATCATTGCCGGTCCGCCCATTAAACTCCGATCGATATCGATTATACGAAACCGCTGACAGCACTGTTGTACGAGTATGGCTTATCGGCTTATTTCATCGTGTTGTATCCTTGCTGATCAATCGGTTGTCATGCGAGTATTAGCTCCTGGCATTGCCATCAGTTCTGTGATGACATTCCAATCATTGCAATTCGGAGTCTTGCTCCTCACGATCATGTTGCTTAGCCATTTTCATACACTGATCCGAGTTATCCGAGCCTTATCATTACGATTACATCGTGCAAATCATCTCATTTACCCACCTCTCCACAGTGTTTTAATAAACTCAATCGGCATCGGTTGTAGTCTCTGTTGGCGCCCTCTCAGATTTGTTCGGCCAACTGCCGAACTTTTTGAGCTGAAATTTAAATGTTTATGTCGTGCACAATCATCCATCAGAAGGTCTTCTTGGTCATGATGTTATAGAAGTCTTCCCTGGAGATCTCTTTGTTGTTTGAGCTGGCTCGCTCGAGCATCTCGATCAGCTCCTCCTGACTCATAGTCTCCCCCAGCTCCTTAGCCACTCTCTTGATGTTGTTAACATTGATGAAACCGGTTCCATCATCGTCGAACAGGTCGAAGATCTTGTTGATGCCGCTCTCAGTTATCGATGGAGGATACCTTGGACTCTTTGTCGCCCAATTTTGAGGTAATGGCGTCGAGGAACTCTTCGAAGTCGATCTCACGGCCTTGGCTCTCGAGGTCAGCAATCATATGGAAGATCGTGGGGTTCTTGCTCTGGAAACCGAGGCTCTCCATCGCTGCTTTGAGCTCCCTTCATTACATATTTTCGGTACCTTGGGTCGATCTTGCCGGTTCCTTACGTATCGAACAGGTTGAAAGCCTCGCGAATCTCCTCAATCTCATCCTCAGTAAGACCAGGCCTATCGGTCCTCCTTCCCTTGACTGGTGCTTTGACGGGAGGTCGCTTGCTTGCCATCTCTTACGATAATTCAAAAATATCTTATGATAACGTCCGGTCCACTGAGCTTTTATAGGTAATGCAGATGACACCGTTTGAGACCTCGTATGCCTTCCCCACGATACATTCGTCTGCTAATGTCCCTGACCCGAAGGAAAGCCGTGATGAATATGTACGTATTCGATTCCAATTCTTTCCAGAACAAATATTGCTCCTTCTCCTTTCAAGCACAGCCGGCAACCGACCAAACTTTCAGTTGTCACGGATTTAAATTTATCGGCCACTTGCACTAATTTACAGTTAAGCGGGTGCATTAGCATATTCAAACACAAAGTAAGTGAATTATTAGGCTCACTCGTAGCGGGGTGGTCGGCTCTTCGGACTGGTGTTCTTACGACTGTTTTGCCAAGACGACGCCGTGGTCTTTCTCGGTGAGTAACGGGTGTTTTGAGGTGATGAAATGTCCAGCGACTGCATGTAAATTCGTTCGAGTTCAAGGTCCTTTGCGGAGGGTTCGAGTTGCTGTGATTGGCGTGCGCGAACGTTTACGCGCTGTGGTTGCAGATCCTTGCGGACAGTAAGGTTGTGCTCAATAGAATTGCGAAAATCC
>ERZ724508.118-NODE-118-length-54785-cov-6.159255_pt1 | contig 54785 bp, 76 predicted proteins | sample MGYA00376041_ERZ724508 | MGnify/ENA primary metagenome ERZ724508 (study PRJEB28724, sample SAMN07190887) | wastewater metagenome | isolation source: effluent of sewage treatment plant in Hong Hong | place: USA: Christiansburg, Virginia | collected 2016-03-01 ...
TCGGGTAGATGGGAACGAAAAGGCCACAGTAGAACGAAGTGTGCGTAGATGGTACAGGAGCTTTTGTACTCTTCTGTGGACAACTCCAAATGATCTAGTTGATTTGCTGCTAGGGAACGTCAGGGACATTCTAAATGGGCTGCATGCGACGACCGCGTATAAATCTGTCTGTCGGTCGAACCGCACGCTCCCAGACAAGGACTACCTCGCTAGTTTCAAAGTCAGATCTGAGATCAGATAAATACCAAGAATCGCCACGAGACTTATCAAACTGATGTACGGAAACAAGTGTCTGTTCCACAACCTCCCGCTAAACCGCGAACACCTGGCCAAAGAGCACGGAAACACGATAGACCCAGCTGCTGCACTTCGATGCTATCAGGACTCCATGGACAGAAGAATCATCAAACGCAGGTTATGGAGAGCTTTCATCGATATCAAGGAGATGATACCCGCTGCCAGACGTGCCGTTGTCGACCAAGCCCATAGCCCCGCCAATAAACCATGACATAAGGAGAAGATTTCCTGCGAAGCAGTGATATTAGATATAGATATAGATATGTCGATTAACCGAGCTTGATCCCTGTAAAAAATGTTACGGTTAATGAGAATATCATGCATAGTTCGAAGTATGTCCTGAATTTCCTTACTCATCAGCATATTCAAGTTAAACTGGACATTTGGCTTGACTTATTCTTGCTTTACGGCCGATCTTTCGTGATATCAACCAATGAGTGGCAGCATGCGAGCAGAGGAATTTCTCTCAGCAGAAAACTTACAAGGTAGGGCTTAAATTCAACCGCACGACCCTGCTGAATGAACATCTGCTTAAGGTTATCAGCAACCAGACTTCTCTCGGAAGAGCACACCAATAACCATCACTGAAAGATCTTGCTGTCGAACTCAGATGAAAAAGAAGGAGTACATTGTAAACAAGATGTCATTCACAACAGCTCATTAATCTTCCGTTTACCTTCTTCCTCGTCCTTCTCCAACAGTAGCTGCTCTTCATTTATTGTTGGCTCCTTATGCGGCTTCTTCATTAGATAGTTATCCTGAATCCAAAATGCAAGCGCGTTCATGCACACCGGTATGAGAAACATGACAACAGTCAGCTCAAGTTTGGGATAGGCTGTGATCCACCCCATTAGGAACTCAGTGACCACCATGATGGGATGGCTAAGAACATCCTGAATTGCAAACAGCATTGACTTCATGCCGACGACAATGATGTTCCAGATCAGGAACTGAATGAGCCAGGTCTTGTAATTGATTCTGCGTTAACTTCAAATAGTACATGATTTTGTTGCGTCTTTCGGTCACCTGCAGTGGCATCATTTTCGCATCGGGATCAACGAACCCTTCGCCATGCATAACTAAACTCTCGTCAACCTGAATGATCTCGTAGTAGTTTCCTGACTGGTACTTCGAGCGCGATCCCTTGAATAGAGTGACTTCGAACAGTCGCAGGATGCCCACGCATATGAGCATACCAATTGTGCAGTCCAGAATGATTGTTGCAAAGTACCAAAGACAGGGATCGTTTTATTGCTTCACAGACAGTCTGAGACTAATCGCGACATTCAGGAAATGCGCGAGCAATTGCGATACTGCTTGTTTCGATGTGTCGAGGAACCAGATTCGCCAGGCCCGTTTGGGGTGCTCCTTGAAACGCTTGTAGAAGAGTACTGCGAAGGACAACAGACCTAGCATCAGCTGGACGAGCAAGCCGAACCATCCGAACAGTTCGCACTCCTTTTGGATGTCATCCATAGTTAATTAATATCGGAATGTGGCAGCACATTCCAAACTGGCTCGTAACACTTCGAAGCCAATGAACTTATGTTCAAACCCCTTCCTTGTTTCTTTGAACAAGCGGAATCTTACTAATATTGGTGAAGCTGATCCTTGAGAAGCATCACTTTTCCTTCTCAGCAGCTGGCTTGCCTCCTTTCTTACCAGCCTTCCTAACTTCCTTGACATCGGCGCCCTTTGCGGCGGGGTCATCAGCCTTTTTGGGGGGAGCTGCTGATACGGCCAGAACCTGTCGGCTGTGGGCTTCCAAGTACTTCAGCTGGCCGGTTGCGGCAAGTTCTCTGACAACTCGTCTAGCGATTGAACTGAATAAGCCGGAACGTACCCGCTGACCTTGAACCTCTCCACAACTGTTGAGACGGAGATTAGCTTAGACATCTTCGAGAGTTCGGCAACGAGCTTGTCATAGCCAGCCTTGTCCATGAAGACAGCGTTGTTGGAACGCTCTTTGACTTTTCCCTTGGTCCATTTCTACGTGCGATGTTGAAGGTACCTTCCTGCCGGCCTTCTTTTGGGAAGCAGCCTTGGAGATGTCTGCCTTGCTCTTCTTCTGGCCCGTGGTAGGTTGTTTGGCCATGCCGTATGGTAATTAAATTAACAACTATTTATATTCCAATATTTAATTGACAGTAGGGTGGCGGGAACAGACCTCATCAAGAGCTCGTGTCGTACTACCACTTCGGTGAGACTCTAACGAAACTGTCAGATAGCGTTTGGCTGTTATTCAACTGAAATCGTTGGCAGACTCGACAGATAGCGAAGAATATCATTTGCAGCTACATCCTCCAACCCAATGTAAATTTGGCGAAGTAAAGCCTTGAAATCACCTGTTGTCGAGTTCGAAGCTAGTTTGGGACAATTTCAAGGACTAACAACGAGCACCAAGCAAGTCTTGGGAGCTTATCATAAAAAGAATAAATAGGGCCCTGATTGGGATTTGAAGTTGTTAGGCTTGTATCTTCTCTCTCCGATACAGGTAGAAGATACTCTCGATAGGAAAGTTAGCAATCATTACGATCGAAACCAACTTCGATACAATACTTTGTCTCATTCGCAAGAACGGACTGACTCTTGCATAACATACTAAATTTGATCGAATAACACGGATACTGTAACATGGGAACGGTACAATTAGAGATTGTTGCCAAAAGTGATGGGCCAAATAATTGAATTGAAGCATTTCTGGAGCCACAATCCAAATTCCTGTCGACGCGACTTTGGATATACCTCTCAACCCCAATCAGATTACCTTTGACATACAAACATTCCATTTCGAATCGCTTATCTGATTAATGGATGGGTAGATGAAGCTCTTGGGCTTTTCTACATAGGGATGCCTGATGGGCGGTCTGCAATGCTATCTCTAACGATAAATCTTATTAATAATTATAATGCAGCCCTTTCGCGAAAAGCCTGTTAAGCTTACGACGGTAAGCCCGAAGAGCAACCGTAACAATGTGAGTCCGGTGCGAGCTCAGCCACTCCGAGAGCAGTTGCAAAAGTAGCAGAACAAACGTACACACACCTTCAAAATCCAACAGCATCATCATCAGCAACCTCAAGCAACAACAGCTAAATTTAATCTCAGCCGACTGCACACCCTCGGCGACGAGATTACTGGTGGCATCGATGACGATTATGAGACACCGAAGTTTAACATTGAGAAGGAATTCAAGTTCGGTGTCGAAGAGAAGCCGAAAAAGGAAGGCGACTTCTTTTCGTTTGGGCTTAACAAAAAACAAGTGCTGGTAAGTACACTGCACTCCAAATCCAAGGGCAAGGAGAACAACAGCAGCAGCTATTTAACTGGGAAGGATACCTCGAAGGCTGTTGTAGCTCAATCGTTGAAGAATGTCAGCAAAAATGCCCCTCTTGCAAACAGCAAGCCCGCTACAAGAAAGGAGATCAGCAAGTAATCGGTGAGCCCCCGAAAGAGACCCGCGTGAGGCGACCAAGGTTGTTCTAGTCTTCTTTGTGTTCTTTAATTGATGCAAAGCAAAGTCATCTGTGGTGCCAACGTATATGCGTCAGCGTAGTCTGGGTCTGCTCGTCATGCTGACTCGGCTTGTAGTAGGAGGCTCCTTTCTTTTCTTTAAGACAACAACGACGTCTTAAAGCTCCTCAGCTGAGCGTCCTTTGTAATTAATTTCGTCGATTTGCTTTGAAAGTGTCTCACGTTTTGCCAGCAACTCCCTGATTTATTGAGCGTTGTCCTCACAGCCTTTGAGGTGTCGATAGTATTAGTTCGGAGGGTACTCCTTTGAGCATGTAGTGCAGAAGAGGGATGTAGCTATAGTCTTCTGCTTCTTTTTTGAGGTGCAGTCGGCGTCCAGCAACATTATAGACTTGGACCTGTTTATGGATTAACGTGGTTATCCTATATAGGAGGTGTGGCGCCCCATTGATACCATCTAGAGGTCCGATTCAGAGAGCAATAAGGAAGGCTCCTTTTTGGAAGCATGTTGATTCTTTGTAGATCGTTTCATGGGAATATCGTGGCGTGATGCGGAAATGTTGGCTTCAGGTATTATCGTTGAGAAACTCTGGAGATGAATGCTACTGTTGGAGTTGTTAAGTTCCTATCGCCGGTTTGTTCCTTGAATAGAACCGGTCATAAAGGAGGACGCTGAAGTATCTAACATCAGTGTGCTTAGTGGACGATCGCTTGTCGGTATCACAGAATTTTGACAGAGTCTGCTGTACCTTTCGATTGTCTTTTCATACTCATGCAGCTTGCGTTCATAAAACTCGATTTCAGTACGAGACTGTTCCTTCGCACGCTGGACACGTTGTTCCGCTAATTGTTACACTCTGTGGAGTTCTTGCTGATACTTTTCACCAAGAAACGAGGTGATCTGGTCAAGCTTTGCCTGTTGCTCATTGTATTTATGCCGTAGTTAATCATGTTCCCTCTCTTGTGCTTCCAGTTTGGCTTCCAGCTGCTTTCCTCGACCCTATCCAATCATGCTGATAACCTACATTGCCTCAGCAGTACGTTCTTCTTATCCTGCGTCACTTCATCTAATGCTTTTTTGAGTTGATCATTCTCACGCCGGAGCAGACTCTCCCTTTTGCTTCCCTCAGTGATCTGCATTTCAAGGAACTAGATTTTTCGTTTCATGATCGTCCTCTCCTTCTACTCAAGTTGAGCAGACATGTTGCGCAGGTTGATGTTATTTTCCTTCTTCGTAATCATAACGACTAATTAAACGACTCATCATTCGTCGTACTTGATGAAGTTATCCTTGAACAATGTTTCGCTGTCGGTTTCTTTCTTCTTTTAGCCCTTCTTGCCATATTTGCTCTCCTTCGTAGCATGCTTCAGTTCCTACAATCTTTTGAGTTTCCACTCGCTAATTTCCTGTCGCAGCTTCGGCTGGTCCTGAAGCTCAGACAGCTTCAGAGGCTTGCGGTTGAATGGATCTCTTTCGTCGTTGAGCAGATGCTTATGAATGTACATTCGATCGACCATTTTGTGCGAAGTCGGAAGCAGCACAGGATCTTTCATGAGCTAAATAACACATGGATTACCGTTCCAATGATGCTGCATAGATACTGGTCGGGAATCTCTCCAAAAATGGTCTCGTCTTCCTCCTCTTCCTTCTTGGCGTTAGAGAGCTGCAGTATCAAAGCTTCGAACTTCTCCAGTACTGTCTCATCTGTACAGTTCTCATTCGCTGCCTTCTGCAACGCAGTTGAAAAGTACTCCTTTCTGTAGTATCGCTCATCACGTAAAATCTCATTCACCAGCACATCACGGAAGTTCAAGTTCGAGTAAATCGTCAGCAAATCCGACAACACGAATTCTTTTTCGAACTTGTACTTGGCCACAATATCGCGGTTGTTTGCGAAGCTGGTTGGATCAACCAGAGTACGCAGCATGTTGTTAAAGAGCGGGACAGCAGTTGTCAGGAAGGCTTCAGCATGGAATGTCTCTGGGCTCCAGTTGGACAGATCTCTGAGAAGTTTGAGGTTGCTCACTGATTGTTGGAGGTTGCCTGCCATAGCCCCAGAATTCATCTCCTCACTCCGCAAGTCCTACGAAGTCATTGAGTTGTTGGCTCGTTTCATATCGTATTCCTTGAGCTTCTCGTATTTCTCAGCTATCTAATCAAAGCAGTAGGTAGAATCCGTCATGATCATATTGATGAACCTTTCGAACTGTTCAGTCTTGCTAAGTTCACGCAGAGCACGCCGGTAGACATCATGACGCCACAGCACCGTAAATATTTTGTTGGAGAAGTAACGATACTTGTACTTACTGTAGAACTGGTGCGAACGTCCAGTATTGGCGATGTCACTGTAGAACTTGACCAACCCAACGGTGATATTTTCCACTGCAATTTCATTGTCCTGGAGGACCTAGCTGATCACATCTTTCTTTATCATTATAAAAGTGAAGAGGAGTTCAATGAAGTTTGCGCACACGTAAGGGTTGCTACTCGGGCCTTCTTCTGTCAGCAGAATACACAAGGTTTGAATGATGCTATGCAAGTGTTCCTTCCCGAGAAGTTGTACGTGGTTCTCCTTGTATCGACAAAAGAACTGGTGATACTCGAAGATATCGTTCAGAAGGAATTCTGGTAGCACGGTTGACAGAAATGGACGTTGGTATTGATGCAGTCGACCTCTACGGAAAGCAGTCAAGTCAATTCCCAACCATGTCGGAAGCAGGAACAGTAGGGTATCCATCAGGCGCACAGTTGCCTTGATCTTTGTATCATCCAGCAACACGAGGTAGTACTGGAAGAACTTGACTTTGAGTTTCTGCAGTTCTTTCTCCCCACGGGAGTACATTGGATGCTCACGACCTAACCTCTCCAACTCCTTCTCGATCCGATCCTTCGTTTCATTAACCTCTTGAAAGTTATGCAGGGTAGGTATCACACCAGCATGCAACATCTCAAAAGTAAGGAAGAAGTACTCAGTGATTGTTCCAAACTCTTTCTTCTCGATTTCCATCTTGGGATTTTCAATTCCCTTGCGGCTGTTAAGCGGTTCGTATTGGCAAAGCTTGCAGTGTTCAGAGTACTGGAAGTATTCGGGATCGATATTTTGATACATGGTTTGGCCACGGTCAAAGATCACCCGACTAATGTCCAGCAAGCACTCGTAAATATTGAGCATTAGACCATCACCGGATATTGTGGTGTTCACAGCTCCACTCAGTCGCGACCCCAGCTTGGTTCGCATTTGGTTGCCAACCACGGCACAGTAGAGCCACTCGAAGAAGATTTTCTTGCTGTCTTTCTTGAACATCTGTTTGAAGATTTCTTTTAGGGAGTTCAAGTACTCGGATTCCATCGTGGTGTAGTACTTGACCTTCGCGTCGAAGTCCTTTTTGTATTTAATACGGCCGAAGTCGTTGAAGATTCTCTCCTCAAGGTTTAGGTTCGCCTTAATCTATTGGTTGTAGGCAGCGAGGCTTCCCAGTAGGGATGGTCGAGCGAACAGCCCAAATGGTGTGGAAAGGTCAAGAACATTTCCTTGAACCGTCTTCGCACCTTTCTTATCGGGTAGGAAGGGAGAACGTGGCAAACTGACAAAGTTGGCCTTAAACTGCTAGGTTCCCAGCAGACTGTTAAGCAAGCTAACGTAGAACATGATCTTGGAGTCAGCAATGGTCTGGAAGCGCTGCCTGGCTAGTAATACCTCAATGAAGCACTCCAAAAAGGTGTTACCTTTGGGTTCCTCATTGACAATACGAGGGTATATGCTCGCCAGCACTTCATAATCAAAGCCGTGTAGTTCGAAGTAGGTCATCAACCGCATCGCCAGAGCAATAATTTCTATATAGTGAAGGTGCTTACTGTCGGAAGATTTTTCTGCTTCAGGGTCGATGATGTGCTGATCAGGAAATATCTATGGGTCTGTCGCGGTGAGAAACATAAAGTTTCTGATGATCTCCATAGAGTAGTTGATGAAATTCTGACTTTCCGGAGACTGGTTCCACGGTTTGTCGCGTTGATAGTTGCATCGAGCAAGAGACTCCCCGAGATAATGAAGTGTTTCTGTCTTTCTGTGTTAATCCAAAGGGTACGGCAGCTGGAGACGCTCCATCAACAGCGAATCGAAGTATGTTGTGTTTCTGAGGAGCGAGACATGGTCTTCATGGTTCAAAGAGTACCTCCAAGAGCGCGAATGTCGTTGGGAAATTGAGTAAGAGTCACCAGAGATTCACTGAGGTCAGCTACAATGGTACCCAGCTTGACCGGGACTCACCCGCACATTGAAGATGTCCTTGAGTAGCAGCTGCTCCTCCTCGATGAGATTCATCTTAAACGATTATAAACTGGCCGGCAACAATTTGATTGTGTTGAATATTATTTTACGGGCATCATGAAAGGGCGGCAGAGGAAGGGGTTCCAATGGACCCGACTACCTGCCGACTACTATTGCTATCGCCTCAGCTATTACGACTCCCAGCCAGAGAACCATCCAACTGTGAAAGTCCATTAAGGCCAACTTGTGAGCAAGGGTTCCGTCATCGCTACAGCCGAAGAGGAAGGCAAACTCGTAGAAATGCTTGTGCCTTATTCTGGTGTTGTCCTTGAAGTAGGTGAGGTCTTCCTCTCGGAGAAACCATCTCATGTTGGCAACCTGACAGTTCTCCTGATTCGACGATGTGATCATCAACCAAGCAGTGAGTAGTCACTACAATGCAGATTCTGTAAATAAGAGGTCTGGGCCTACGAGTAGCCTGAGGAAAGGGAGTTTCGACGGTACGACTTCAAGGATGTTGAAGACCGAAATGGAGATATTCTGTGGAAGATCTCGCTCAATCAAAACTTCTCTCCGAGCGAGCTACTAGGGACCATCGGTGGAAGTCCATTACAGTTAGACTTTCGAGGCCGTGCCACCTTCCTGGGTTTGGGAGAGACTCAAGACTCGATAATTCTCAAAACCCGTCGTACAATTTGCAAGCATGAAAAGGTATTTTAGAATGTATGCTGCCATTGTTCAGAATGGGTGGAGCAGCAGACACAGACTTCTGTGGTGGCCCAGAACAATGGGGTTGTGATGAGCGGACGAATGCTCGAACGAGCTCAGGAAGTTGTTGTCGACAAGCTGATGTAGAATCGAAAGATAATACTGATCCTTGACCTCGACAACACCATCCTGCACTGCCTGGAAACTACGGTGCACGAAACAAGCCTTCCACCCAACATTACGGACTGTTTCCATATCGTATACATGGATACGCTCCTCGTGGTGAAGATGAGGAAATATTTGAGATAGTTCTTAGCAGCGATTCTTTAGCTCTACGAAGTCTACATCTATACCAAGGGAACTCGGGAGTACTCTTAGAGAATCTGCCAATACATCCGAGAGACATACACTGAACTCTTTGAGGGAGAGAAAAACCCTGAAGCATTTACACCCAAACGAATCGTCTCCCGAAATGAGGATGCTGACTTGGACAAGAAGAACATCGACGTAATATTCAACAAGAAGGGTTACGTGGCCATTATGGATGACCGAAGGGAAGTGTGGGGGCGACCTGCAAACGCCGTTTCAGTCAAATTCTTTCGGTACTTCGATAAAGCTCCCAACGGCTAGATTAGCATACCGAGGGTGGACGATTTTTACCTGTACTTTGCCAAGGACTATATGGTGGATCTGCATACGCGGTTCTACCAAAACATGAAACTTGGGGTGCAAAGTTTGGCGCAACCCGACTTCGGTACTGTTGTGCGTCAGCAGCGACGGGAAATGCTGAATGAATACAGAGCTTGGTACCTATTGGATGGAGATCTAAAGAAAAACTACCATTATAGACGTGCCCATGAATTCGGAATTGTAACTGCATTGAGGTAGGAAGAAGCAAACATTGTGATATATGAGAACAATTGCCTCTATAAGCAGTCGAAACGCTTCGAAAATGTTCTTGAGCTGCCTCTCGTCCACCAATCGTGGTTGGAGTACTGCTATCTCTACAATTTCAAGTTCGAAATCGATATGTTCCGGCATAAGGAAGGCGAGGATTTCGCTAAAATGACTCAATAGAAACGGGATCTGTTTGAATAGGCTTTGTTCGCGATTCATAGCAAAGAAGTCAAATCCTCACCCGCAACGAACGAACTCTAGCCTGAACTGATCTAGCCAGCTGACGCAAATAGCCCCAAACATGGAGATTAACTCTCAACAAACAAACCCTTTTGACTTCGGCCGCTGTACTGATTACTCGTCTTGTTTCGTTAATATTCGGTTATGATTCGGCAACCTTTGCGAACTCAAGCTCCAAATGGCGGAGCAACTGCTTTCAAAGGGCTACCCGCCAAGGCTATAGTGATCAAGCCTCTAGAAAGTGTCTACAAGAGAGTAGAGGCGGAGCAGAGACATAAACAACGGCCTGTATCGCAACTGGGATTCCACCAGCTGCTATAACGACTTCCTGAGCCGACCAAGCGCGATAGGAGCATTAGCAACCGCAAGGGACTGTTTCAGTTGGAACTCGAAAAGAGTAACAAGTAAAACCTGCCCGACCTAAACCAATCGTGGTTGACAACGCAACAGCTGAAGACCCAACGCTTTTCAAACATCCCCAAAAGACGCGAGGTGGAGAATAAGGAAAAACCTCGACAAAACTGTTGGTATGGCCCGCCAATTCCTCAGACCAAATGTTTCACAAGTGAAATTGGCCTGAGCGACGAAAGTTTGCTACTCAGCAACGCAGTGGAGGAGTTCAGACAGGCTTCGTAAGACATGTCTCCGTGTTTCAACTGGCGTGACAACTGATATTCCACTAACGAACTGCATCAGGGCTTATGCTCCAATTTGACTTTCTTCATTGGTTCATCTCGCAGCCCAGGAGGACTTGTCGACCTCAGAGTGGGTGTTGTTACGAAGAAACCGCGGCTGCTCGGCGGTTGGTGGTCCTCCATGTTCAGCGAAACAGGCTCTCTCTTCACCTGTAACTCAGGTTGGAAAGGAGAATGCTGTGCAAGCTTTTCAGCAAGCTCTTGGGTTTTTTCAAGGATGTTTTGAGTCCACGGTAGTCGTTTAATGGTCTCAAGTTTCTATATAAGAACTGATGTTACTTTGATGCTGCGTTGAGCGAGATGCCCCTCGATAGTTTCCGAAAGATACTTGATCTTCTTGTTATTGTCTTCCTCCACGAGCTTTCGAAACGACTTGAGGAAATCCATGTAATCGTTGAGGAAGGGCTGGGAGCTGAACACTTTCTTCAGGAAGTTAGTATTCATGGTCTTTTCATGCGAATTCTTTCTAAACATAAGCACGGTGGAATACTTGAAGGGAATGGTGAAGTTATCGTCATTTTCGTAGCCCGAGAAGTAATGCTTGAGGCCTACGTCGACATCTTTGTTAAGCGCAGGATTTTCCCGCTTGAGCTTTTCCGAAAGAAATTTAAAAGCCTTGCGCATGCAGTACTTCGTCATCTCCTCCTTCGTCTTCTTCAGTTTTTTGAACTTCCGCAGCAGAATTTCGTATACTTCACGTAACTCATGGTCTTCTGGCGGAATCGACCGCTGGCGCTACTAGTTTAAACGCTCCTACGACTTGTCTACATGGCTAACCAAAAGCTCCACGAGCATGCTGCGTAACACACCGTCTTACCGAACCTTGCTGTCGTGGCAGGATGACCTCGGCTGTCTCTCGACCTATTACTATTCATCACTGTCATTAGGGTAAGTGGGTGGCTGCTCAACTGGTGGTTCCTCTGGTTGGGGCTCCTCTTCGTGCACGCGCTGCTCGAGCTAGAAGTTGGCGAAGTCGTCCTATTCGTGTCTTCTCGGGCCCGCACCGACAATGTCCATCGGAAACGCGTAGGGACTCATGAAGGGGCTGTAGACCTGCTGGATAGTGAAGACCGGTGAGGGCTTTGGTAAATTTTTTGGGGTATTCAAATTATATTACTTCATCGTAATTCGGCTGGACTTGTTGAACCTCGAATTAAATATAAGTATTAAATTGCGGGTCAGCAGCTACACCCCGATTATTTCTTCCGGGGTACTGCCGCGTGCAGTTTTAAATCTGGCTGGCTTGCCGCCAGGGTTGATGTTGCCCCACGCCTCACGCCTGATCGCTATATTGGTCAACCTGTACCGGGTCGTTGCAGTCAATCTACCCACTCTGAACTCGGTCTAACACCCTCTCCGACAGTTCCATGAACGGATCGTTCACATTCTCCCCGTTTTTAGCAGAAGTGAGGAAGTAGGGTAGACCCACGTCGGCGATTTCCTATTATGTCACTTGTGGCCTTTCCAAGTCCGTCTTGTTACCCACTAAGATCACATCTACGTGAGGTTGCGAGTTTTCCCGAATCTCCAGCAGCCATGAATAGACACTGTCGAATGATTTCCTTTGGTTGATGTCAAAGACGAGCAATACTCCGACTGTATTCTTGTAGTATGCTCTCGTTATCGTTCGGAAGGCCTCTTGACCAGCCTAACTCAGTCACGCCTTACGGTATCCCAGATCTGCAGCTTGACAATGAGATCTCGCACTTCCACTCGTCGGGAAGCAAACTAGACTCCAAGGGTAGGCTGGTTTTCTTCGCGAAAGCGACTATCGACGAACATGCCCAATAGCGTGGACTTGCCGACACTGGTATCGCCGACCATGATGTACTTGAAGAGATAGTTGTACTACGTAGTGTCCATCGGCAATTATAGTCAGAAGATAATTCAGATCATGGAACAGGTTTGGCTGCAACTACTCGCCGAGAAGAGATGTACAGTTTTACCTCGCGCTCATTGTTGCTCATCGCCTCCTGCTGTTCCTTGATCTCTCGGGAATGGTCCCGCACGGCTAAATCATCGAACTGCTCGTTCTCTGATTCTTCACGTCGTAGTGAAGGTAACACTGGTTGCTTGCGTTGCACTTCCTGCTGGGTTTGCTGACCCTTCTTACGAAACTGTCGTAATTTTATGTTGAGCAGCTCTCTTCGCGATTAGCGAATATTGCGTGAACGTTGTTCCTCAACGTCCTGATGGGCTAGCATCAGTCTATCGTACCGCTCATTTTCTCTCTGCATAATTTCGTCTATGAGGGTTGGTTCGGTGGTAACCAGCTCCCTACGTGTCGATTTATTGCTCTTGAGGATCTAGTCAGTGTTGTCCTCGGTTCGAACTCGTACGTTGTTACGCTTCAGTGCTCCGCTGGAGTCGCAATTGTAGGGTTATAGCATCTTCGTGTTCATGTTGCCGAACATCTCTTCTGCTTACTCCTCCACCTTACGCAGTGACTCCAAAATGGACAATTTTCGCTTGGATCTGGATTTCTTTTGTGGCTCTCTTTCGATTGGCACGAAATTTGGCTTATCAGTCCCAACCAAAAAGTTTGGGACATCAGTCAAGAGATCCTTCCGCTTCTTCAGCGGAGAATTGCTGGACTGCTTCCTCTTCTCTATGAGCCTATCGTCTTGACTATGGGTTATCATGTTGCGAATGAGCTTCGGAAGTTCAATTTCTCTGACTATCAGCAGAGGTCGATCAGATACCTCCTGCTGTTTTAGTCGACCTTCCTTTCTGAGTTCTGCTGCTAACTCTTCCAAGTTGTTCCCTGTCCTGCGTGTTCTCGCAGATACCTGCTCGGAATCAGCGATTCCGAAATCAATGCTTATCGGGTTAAGAACTGTCTTCGAGTTGAGGTTGTTTGACAGCACCATAGGACCACTGAGTTCCTTGAGCTAGGATACTTAGTCTTCTGTGTTACTCCCACCTTGAACTTGATCCTTGCCAGTCGGCGCCTAGTGACGGCTTTTCTTCTTCTTTGGAGATTTTTCTCTTCGAAATGGTCTAAGTAGAGTTGGTTTGAGAGTCGCCAGCAATTTCAATCCTGAAGTTGGCCACTCGAATTTGCACAGCTTCTGGTCATATGCAAGGTATCCCCACTTCAGGTTTAACTTATCTACGAAGTATTCCTGGGCGAGCTTGTCGATAGCTCGAACCTTCTGATATGCTTTGATATCAGTCCTACGAAATCGCTAATCTTCCTGAAGAAGCTGCCCTGCCACTGCTCTTCTTAGTCCTTCTAGCGATTTGAAAGTACTGTTAGGCAGCCGACTGTAAGGGTTTTTATCGACACTATCCAGTAACGTCACCATTGTTTGCTCGCCAATTTATTCGCATATTTGCACTATTCCTGGCGTTCTGCTGCGTTCAGTATAGTTGAGACCATCGTAGGTAAAGTCAGTATTGCTGATGGCTGGTTGCTCGAAATTTCTACCGACAGGATGCAATCCTATTTCTAGAGTCAAGCTTAGCATGACACTTGGAAGTCGGCCCAGGCATACTCTTGAGCAACCTTCCTTGCTCAGGGCCTCATCGCGGTCCTTGGTCGTCATCTGCTCCTCTGTAAAGTTTGACTGCTCGTACGAAAAATAGCGTGTATTTTGAGCAAGTAGCCTACAGAACAACTGGTTCTCAACTTGGTTGACTATATCTTCGAGTGCATTCCCATAGACGAAGGCAGGTTTGGTGGAGGAGTGCCCATGCATATCGAGGTAGAGATACATCCTAGATTCAGAGCTCAAATAATCTGCCAGTTTGCGGAGTCCGTACACTTGAGGCCTAAGTTATTCAAAGACCGTACTCAGTTGTAAAATCTGGATTGTTATACAGTCGATTCAGGTTTCGATTCAGTAGATCCATTCGATAGTTGCCCTCCCAAACCCCATCGGGGTTCAGCATCGGAACCACCATAAAGACGAATAGTCGACGTAAGAGGTAGGCCCGAAGATCTTTTGGGTTTAGTAGAAATTTGATAATTCCGGTCAGACAGTGACTGGAGGCAACTTCACCTGGATGTACTCTCGAAGCAATGAGAATAACCGGTTTGTCGAACCTTACAGCTCGGTCATTCTCTGGGAAAAGCTTAGAGTCAAACCGCTATTCCTTAATTTATTTACCTTCCAAACCATTCGCCGTCTCTCTTTGGGTGATGGTGACAAGATGGATCATCCTCTTGCTAAACGAATAGGTCAGCAACTCCTTCTTGAAGTAGCACTGCGGCACAGTTTCTGCTTGCTGCTCCATCTCTACGAGAAAATTATGGTTGTCCTCGTAGCTGAACGGCACGCTCAGCGCAAAGAACACCGACTAGTCAGACTGGAAGGTATGCTCGATGTGTAACTCGAGCTCCTCACGTCTCTGCATAGCCGCGTTAGGGTACCGCGATGTAACAGTCGCAGAGCTGCCAGCGGCCATCCTCGCCGATACGACAGACTGGTCTACAGCCCTCTACCTGCCACTATATAAGTTGCTAAGTACCTAGTACGCAGGTGAAAGCACATCGACGTTCTCCACCACCAGCTTCAGTCTGCAATTACGATAGGCTCTCACTTTAAAGTAGAACCACGTTTTGCGGGCCAGCTGCGCGCCGGTGTCGGAGACCGCCGCCAGCCTGTAAAAGAACTAGTTGACCTGCCTGAGCAACTAGACGTTACCGGAGTCGAAGTTGGAAGAAATCACAACTTCCCTGTGCACGTTATTGCCCATGTAGAACTTGTAAGTATTCTTCTTCGAGCGTCCTTGGCGCTGCTGTGGTTATGGTTCGAGAAGGCCAGTCGGCAGCTCCGATTTGAGGATAGACTCCATCCACCGGACGATTATAATTGTAGTTTGCACGTACAATGAGGCTCACCCGACTCATTCGAAATGGCTTCGCAGAGAAGTTCCGAAAGTTCGACTATACGGATGCTCTAAATCTTAAGAGCCAGCTCACCGAAGAAGAGATAATGGTACGCATTGGCTTAACAAGGTCATGGAAAATGCAAGACAGTTTGCGCAGGCTGAACTCTGGCCTCGAGTTAAAGCTGACAACAAGAACGAATCTTACGATCCATAACTTGTCAAGAAATTTGGTCGTGCTGGGTTTCTTGGTTGCACTCTCAAGGAATACGATATGCCTGGACTTAGCTACACAGCCTATGGTCTTATCAACAGGGAGGTGGAGCGTATCGATAGTGCTTACAGATCTGCACTAAGTGTACAAAGCTCTTTGGTGATTCACCCGATTAGCGAATTCGGGTCGAAGTAGCAGAAGGATAAGTATCTACCGGGACTTCTCAGCGGAGAGCTCATTGGTTGCTTTGGGCTTACGGAACCAGATCATGGTAGTGATCCTGGCAGCATGAAATCGCGAGCTCGTTTGGTCGGAAACGAGTATGTTCTGACTGGTCAGAAAACATGGATAACGAACTCACCAATAGCCGATGTGTTTGTAATTTGGGCGAAAGACGAGAAAGGAGATATTCGAGGGTTTGTGCTGGAGAAGGGCATGAAAGGGCTAACAGCAAACAAGATCAATGGAAAGCTTTCTTTAAAGGCTTCCATTACTGGTGACATCAGCATGGATGAAGTACGTGTCCCTAAGACAAACGTTTTTCCGACCGTCAAGGGACTCAAGGGACCTTTCTCATGCCTTAACAATGCAAGGTACCATCAATGCGACGTAGGTTCGGAATATCTTGGGGAACCTTAGGTGCTGCTGAGTTCTGCTTCCATGCGGCCCGCCAATACACAATGGAAAGGACTCAGTTTGGAGTGCCACTTGCTTCTTTTCAACTCATCCAGAAAAAGCTGGCTGATATGCAGGTTGACATTGCTTTGGGGTTGCAAGCTGTTCTCCAAGTCTCAAGGCTCAAGGAGAAAGGTTAGCTCGCAGTGGAAATGATTTCGATGATAAAGCGAAACTCTTGCGTTAAGGCTCTCGCTATCGCACGGTAGGCCAGAGACATGCATGGCGGTAACGGCATCAGCGAGGACTACCACATTCTTCGGCATGCAATTAATCTGGAAACTGTGAACACATACGAAGGAACCCAGGATATCCACGCGTTGATTATCGGTCGTGGAATCACTGGCCTGGAAGCTTTCACTAAAGGTGCTCAACCTTCTTGATTTCATGAGAATTGAACGATAGGATATCATACTTCGATTAGAATGTGCCATGAATGACGTATTAATTTTTCCAATCGACCTAGTTACGATGAAGCTTGTCCCAGAAGTGCGCCAGCATCTCGAATACGTATCGCAGATCAATCAGGATGGTCCACGAATCGGCAATCGCTATCTCTAAGACACTGCGCTGAGAGACTATGTTGAGGACATGTTACTAAAACGGAGCTCTACGTTCGTTCGTGAACTCGAACGGTTAGGTGACCGCTTTAATGAGCTGTACCTTCCTGCTTCTAGGGATGCCGAGCGGTGGCAACCAATCCTCGAGCAGTTTGATTCCTATGGGAAGCGTATCGATAAGCTGCATCTATCGGAGGGATGGAAAACGCTTGGAAGGCTCACAACTGAGGACGGGATCGTCTCGCAAGCATACGAAGAGGACAAACACAAATTAGGTGATCTCCAGCGGTTTGGTCAGTTGATTGTCCTGATGATGTACCAGCCTGCTGGGCTGTACGCTTGCCCGATGGCTATGACTGATGGTGCTGCCTTCACATTCCTCCAAATTTTCAAGGAAGCTAAGCAAGCAAACCAAAACGTCTAAAAACTCGAGGGTGCGTACCGAAGGTTAATTTCACGTGATCCAAAGGAAGTTTGGACTTCGGGTCAATGGATGACAGAAAAGCGCGGTGGGTCCGATGTATCGAACACGGAAACAATAGCCTACCAAGATGGTGTGACAGGAGAGTATCGACTCTACGGGTATAAATGGTTTACTAGTGCCACTGACAGCCAAATGACGCTAGCACTCGGCAAGATCATCCCAGCATAGCTCAAGGATATTAGCCAGAAATCCCTTCAACAGCTACCGCTATCGCTGTTCTACGTGGAAATGAGAAGCGCTGACGGCCAGCTAAACAATATGGAGATCGTTCGATTGAAGGATAAGCTTGGTACAAGACAGCTTCCCACTGCAGAGATTCTTCTCAAAGGAACTCGAGCAACTCTGATCAGTAAACCAGGTAAAGGAGTCAAATACATTTCTAATATGCTTCTGGTCACAAGGCTCTACAACGCCTCTTCATCAGTCAGTGCAATCCGTAGAATCTTAGCGTTGGCACGCGACTACTCTACCAAAAGAGTCATCGGTAAGCAACTTCTTTCCGATAATCAGTTGCACCTTAGCGTACTTGCAGATATGGAGGTGGTCTATCGAGGCAATCTTCTGTTCTACCTCAAAATGTCCGAGCTCTTCTCCAAGCTGCAGGCTGGTACTATCGTCGACCGGTAATCAAATCTCCTCAGAATGATGATTCCTTTGCTGAAGCTCTTCACAGCTAAATAGGCTGTAGCACTTGTCAGTGAAGGTCTTGAATGCTTCGGAGGACTTGGATACATTGAAGGGACCGGACTTCCAGGAATGCTCCGTGATAGTCAAGTTGGGACCATTTGGGAAGGCACTACAAATGTGTTATGCATGGACTTCGTTCGTTCCCTTTACAAATCGCCCCATGGAGACCCTGTGCAGTCATTTTGCTCCTTTGCTATTTAAATACTCGAAGGATCGACTCTGGCTGAAGTGAGAAACAAACTCTTTTAGCAACACTACAACAAATTGGTGGCTGCCTACAACAAACTCGTCGGAGATCTGAAGGAAGCAAAGGACCAAGGATTCGAAAATAGGTGGAACGAATTGAGGGCCTTTTGCTTTGGAATGTGCCGAATGTTTGTTGCTCTTCTATTATGCAACCAAGCCTCGAAAGACCCACGAAACAAGCATATCGAAGTGTTCAGTCGTTGGGTGTCTATGCAGGAGCTCTACCACAATCGCTTCAACAACGTACTCTTGATTTTATTCAGAGACAAATGGATAGGGAACTCGCATTGGACCTCGATGCTACCAACTCAATGCGAGCCAGAGGAGAGTCCGATAGCCGTGGCCATCTGCGACCTCGTTTCTGATCCATATACATACAGTGAAGAGAACTTCAGATGAGCTGGAGCTTGACCATTTTGTCCCGAACTGCCCGAAGATGCCCGTATCCCACTCGTGTTGGATTGCCCTCGACTATTGCTTCGATCTTGGACTTCTTGTGAAACTATGAGATGTCCTTGAGAGCAGCCAGTTCGATCAGCTGGTACGTTGTCAGTAGGTAGTCCAGCAACACTAATTCCTCTCTGACTTCTGGGAACTGATCTGGTTGCACAAACTACAACCTTCCGTAAAGGTTCTTGGCTGTAAGTACAGTTTCTTGGCTGGCAGCAGTATAGTCTTCTCGTAGTTCTCTGCCTCCGTATCTTTCAAGAAGTTCTTTGTACTTTTCCTAATACTGCCTTGTAATGCTCAGAATCTTTCTAAAGTCACCAGTTTCCCTGTACTCACGGTAACCCTCGAGTTGGTAGCAGTTGTAACGTTCCAATGAGAGAATCTCAGTAATTTTGAAGTGAATCAACCCAGACAGCTGTTGTTTCAGTGATTCGAGTCCATCAAGCCGTGAGTCATTGAGCCTTCCAATAAGTTTGTAAAGGTAGCGACAGAAGTGGACTTCAGAGAGAAGGTGTGCTGAGGTTTCCTTGCGTGAATTTCGTTAAGTTTTATCTGCCTCTGCAACTCGATAGGAGGAGTTTATGGGCTACTGTCGACTTGACTTCTGCCCTGATGCCATCGCTGGCGTCGCGAAGCTCCCTTTAGGGGTTTGGATATCGATTCTTGGAATTGACAAGTTACGACTACTTTTAAGAAGACTACGTGTTCTTTAGTGACCCGCTTGCAACTTTACCGACGTTTTTAGATCGATAAAATACTTTGGACTAAAGCTGAATCGCTCAAGCTCCTCAGGGCTCATTCGGATGTTGATATCGGACTGAAGTGTTTTGGTGAGAAACTCGATGGCTACAGTGCTAATATCTGGGGGAAGCAGTGTCTCGATCGGTTCGCTAGTTATCTTGCGACTCAGATCCTGTTCGCTCTTGGCTTTCCAAGGTGCTCTGCCAGTCAGCATTTCAAAGAACACAACTCCAAGCGCCCAGATATCACTTTTGAAGCTATACTTGTTATTGGTCAGGGCTTCTGGTGGCATATACAAAGGAGAGCCGACATTATAATTGGCGGTTTTGCGTTGCTCATCCGACCGAATGGCAAAGCCAAAATCTGCAATCTTTAGTGAATCCCCCTTCAGGAAGATGTTGGCTGGCTTGAGATCTCTGTGCAGAATGTTCCTACGGTGAATCTCAAGATATCCGCCGACCAGCTGTTCGATCATCTGTAGTGCGCGTTGCTCTGGTAACTTCTTCTTCTTAATCAGTTTGCTGAGATCCCCATCTTCGCACAGCTCAGTGATGATATAGGTGTTGTTCTTGGTGGTGTATACTTCGTACAGTTGGATGATGCTGCGGCAGCCCACCAACGTCTTCAGGCACTCAATCTCGCTGCTCAGCAGTGCTTGGTGCACCTCGCTTTTTAGCATTGACATGTTGATCACCTTGATGGCGACCTGCTCGTTGGTGAGATCGTTGCGTCCGCGAAATACCTGACTGGAGTATCCCTTGCCTATCGCATCGGTGAGCAGATAGGAGTAGTGTTCAAGCTTCTTTCTTGCCACTGACTGGGTATAGGAGGGTTGGTTCATTGGAGTGCCTGGGCCGCTTATCTGTTCTTTCCAAGCTTCAGAAGGAAAGGCTGAAGTCATTAAATATAATGCTAAATTATATTATTGCGCCAATTCAAGCGACGGTAAGCTGTTGATCTCATGCCGAGCAAGGTGAGCTTGCCCTCCAAACCGAAAATGTGTGAATTTTGTCAATATTAAACACTCGAAGGGATTACCTTGGTTGTAGGTTGCCTATCATCCCATAGATAATGCAGTTTTAAATATGGAGCTAACCGTGGGTAAAATATACAAGCTAACCCGAAAGCTCGGTCAGGGAGCCTTTGGGGAGATTTACCACGCTATTAACACCAAGAATGAGACGGAGGTGGCTGTCAAGCTTGAACCCGTGAAGACTTCGCATCCACAACTGTTCTACGAAGCCAAGCTGCTGGCATATCTCAACAATAGCGACTCTACAGTCGACCTGGGCATTCCACAGGTACATCCGCATCACTGACCGCAGGTCTACTACAGTAACACCGAAGGGGAGTACAATCTTATGGTGATGGAATTACTTGGGCCTTCCCTTGAGGAGCTCTTCACGTTCTGCGACCGTCGGTTCGACTTGAAAAGCACAGCCATGGCTGGGCTGCAACTGATGGATCGCATCGAGTACGTTCACTCCAAAAAATTCTTGCATCGGGATATCAAACCTGACAACTTTCTCATTGGTAACTGTAGGCTTACTGCAGGTAGTCACGGCAAGGCCAACACGGTCTACCTCATTGACTTTGGTCTGGCAAAGAAGTACATAGGAAAGGATGGCAAACACATCCCCTACCGTGACAATAAGCTGCTTACGGGCACTGCTAGGTATGCCTCGTTGAACACACACATTGGCATTGAACAGGGTCGTAGAGACGACATTGAATCTCTTGCTTACGTGCTCATCTACTTTCTCAAGGGAGCACTACCATGGCAAAACCTAAAAGCTAACAACAAGAAAGAGAAGTACGAACGAATCATGGAGAAGAAGCTCGCTGTGACGGTCGATGTTCTCTGCAAAGGTACGAACCACCTGACGTAGGACTACCAAAGCAATTCTAAGACTTCCTCAATGAGTCTCGGAGACTCTACTTCGACAGTGAACCTGACTACGGAATGTTCAAGGGGCTGCTGAAGTCGATGCTGAAGCAGGAAGGCCACTAAATCGACAACAAATTCTGCTGGTCGAAGGCTGTCCACGAACACTAGATAAAAAAGAATGCCCTGAGTTGACAAAAGTCAGCCCATAAAACCTCGATCATTGTTGGTTCTGAGTGTGAAGAAGTTCCTGTTTGCTGCAGCTTCGAAGCAGCCTCACTAGCTAGTCGCGATGGCTCCTCAATAGGCTCTTCAAGGAAGGCACGCTGTGAGTCTCCTCGAAGTGCTGCAAAATTATATTGTCCAGGTGGTGCTGCACCTTCTACTCCTCATACTGCTCGAATCGATGCAGGATGTTGCCAGAGAGATGTTTACGATGCCGAACTGTTTCGTAAAGCTCTTTGCTGGAATCACAGATAGCCGGTCGATCCTGCAAAATCCGCCGCTCGTCTTCCCTTGCCTTTACCTGCAGCTAAGCCATTCGGAGATTATGCTGCGCTTGCCACTAGTTCAATTCGTTTACCTTCTCCAATGCTTATTTTTCTGATATTGATGGTGTAAAATACGGTGACTTCCCCCTACTCTTACTCTTTCGCTTCGTCTTCTCGGGAGAATAACGAGTCTGCTTTGGAGCTACCACTTCTTTTCTGACAGTCTCGAAACCAGTTGTACCATTCAATCGCAACCGAACCTTCGGAGTTGTGCTAATTTCACTGCGAGTGGTATTCTTATTGTAGCTGCAGTTCGTCATGGGAGTCTTTCCGGGACTCTTACCAACCTCCTTTACGGCAGTCTTTTCGATTTCCTCTGGTCGTTCGATGGTCAGCTGCTTGCTTCGAGCTTTCATATAAAAAATATGCGAGTAGGTTGTTTAATTATATTCCATCTTTCCTGTGAGCCGAGCAGCTTGATTGGCTTGCTGCCGAAATAAAATAATATGCGAAGCGGTGAGCAGCAACGCTCCAATCTCCTAACTGAGCTGTTCGAGTTCAAGGTGTCCTGCTTTCCGTCTGTGGATAGGTCCAGGCGGGCATCACTCCTCATCCCGAGATGCTTCGATAGTACTGAGCTAGAGACCCATCAGATTCCGCTAGAGCAGCCACCCAAAGCCGTTCATCGTCATCCTTCCGAAAGTGCACAGATCAGTGCCAAGTACCGCAAGCTTATTCATGACAATCGTGTGGCTAATAAGAAGAGGATGATGGAGAACGGAAGTCTTCTTGCGACTCAGGTCAGCATTAAAGAAACTTTGCGACTTATGGCACAGTCAGCCTAGCCAAGTGGTCGTACCAACAGTCTGTTCCTCGAGAGGAAGATTGCGAAAGAGGGAAGGTTGTTTGCTCTTCACATTGGCGAGTCGAGGAGTTACGTTGTGAACCTCCGCGAAAAGAAATAGCAACCATGCAAAGCATAGCACAATTTGTAAACAGGGCTGGATGTACTGACCGTCACCAAGCTGCACGGCCCTGATCTGAGGCAGAAGACCCGAGCAAAGTTCTTTGCGAATAGTCCACACAAGCCAATAATTAAATTCAGGCCGCCGAGGTTAGCAGCCAGGATTGATACCGCATCCCCTGTAAGTCGCAGCTTCACAAGCAAAGAGGGTAGTCCCAACCAACGGCCTATTCCGAGACAGTTATACGGTAGCGATCTCTCTACTGCAAGTATGGAGCCCGAATCAACTGAAAATTCTATAAGGTTTTGTGATGCAGGGCTACTACCAACCTTCCTGCGACCAGATAGTCTTCTCGAAGCCAAGGAGGGGATCAGTGGCTAAGCGTTCACGGTACTACATCTCAACGGGGACAACCATACACTGATAACAGAACACAATCAGCATGAGAAGCTAGAGTTTGCTTCACTCACGAAGATCATGACGTGCTTGCTGGTGCTGCTCATCGGAGAGAGAATGAAATTGGATTTGAAGAAACTGCAGACCAAGGTCAGTCATAGGGCTGCGAGTTTGCAGGGAACGACTGCTAAGCTTGAATCATGTGATAGCATAACCATCTTCGACCTGTTGCACGGCATGATGTTGCCAAGTGGCAACGATGCAGCTATGGCACTCGCAGAGTGGGGAGGAAAGGCTATCCGGCATTACTGTCGCCGTCGGTCAGATAGCCTATCTCCGAGAAAAGCCAAGACAGCCAAGATTGGAGAACTAACTCGTCGATCTCCAGTCAGCTTATTCATCTACCACATGAACTGTGTAGCAAAGAATTTAGGGATGTGTTCAACAAGATTCGCTAACTGCCATGGGCTGATGAACCGGCGCAACCTTAGTTGTTCAGATGACCTCACCAGACTTTGTGTGTTCGTGATGCAACGGGCCGACTTCACTGCTATTGTCCGGAACAGATCGTATACCTGCATAGTCCACAACACAAAATATCTGACCCAACGAACTTTGACATGGAACAACACCAACAAACTTCTGAAACTCGAAGGTACTATTGGAGTCAAGACTGGAATCACTCCTTCAGCTGGCAGCTGCCTAGCCAGTTGCTTTTAGTTATCTCCAACAGAAAGAATATACGTCGTGCTGCTGAAGACACTGACGGTGCAGCACCGCTTCGAGGAGTCCAAACAATTGTTGGTTGAGGCCCTGCGTTGGCTGTATAGAACCACTGCGAGCAGAAAATACCTGGAACGGGTGCAGTCGATCACCAAAGAGAACCTTTAGCAGCTTCCAGGAGAGAGTAACGAAGACTCCAACAACTTCTAACCACCCTCCGAGGAGGACTAGGATGCCTTCGAGGACGAATCACAGATTTGTGATATTAATATTGAGCTCTGATCTTCCATCGTTTGAGTATTATGTTGGATGCATTGCGCAACCATCTGCGAGTCATCTCCCTCCTAACCAACACCGTGATTCGATGGTCTCCGCATTGGCAGCAACACAGGAGACGAACTGCTGAGCCAGTTGGCTTTTTAATGGAATATTAAATATTCAACATAATCTTATATTTTATAGTCACAAGTTCCAATGGGCAAGACAACCTACTCCCAGGAGCCAGCTGTGCTCAACAAGGCCGTTAAAACTGCCGGTCGCGACCTGAGGATCCACTATAAGAACACCTACGAGACTGCACGTGCCGTTAAGGGTATGACCATCCCCAAGGCCAAAGCTTATCTCAAGGATGTGCTTGCTCAACGACGCTGCATTCCCTTCCTCCGCTACTACGGAGGTATTGGCCGTACTGGTCAAGCTAAGGAGTTCGGAAAGAGTCTGGGTCGATGGCCTCAGAAGTCCGTGAACGTGGTCCTCGGTCTGCTGCAGAACCTCGAGGCCAACGCCAACGTTAAGAACCTTAAGAACCTCACCATCAACCACGTGCAGGTCAACCGTGCCGCCAAGGGCAGGCGCCGCACTTACCGTGCTCACGGTCGTATTGGACGTACCTATTGCCACTAATGCAGCTTATCTGTCCAGCCAGTGCCACATCGAAATGTGGGCCAACGAGCGACCCGAGGATGTGAAGAAGGAAGGAAAGGGCAAGCAGATCGTCAAGGGCAAGATCCCCGTCGGAGAGAAATGATCAGCTATTTAAATCGCATGTTCCACAAAGGCGATGGTAGAGGATGGCTGGAAGCCATCTCCCAATTATACTGGAGGGAATAGAATATTTGCCTTGGAATCACCAACGACCTCCACTGCCGTACATTTGCTGTTGGCCCATTCCTTGTTGCGGAGTATAGCCTTGTTGGTTGTAGTTTGGCTGACCGTATTGGTTGTAGTTTGGCTGCTGATAGCCACTCTGGTAACCATACCCCACTTGTGGTTGACTATAAGGTTGATTGTAGCCGGGCTGGCCGTAGGGCTGCTGCATTTGCTGTCCATAACCAGGTTGCCCGTAGCCTGGCTGTCTTCCATAGTAACCATTTTGCATGCCCTGCTGCTGATAAGAATTCTGCTGGTAAGGTTGTTGCATCATCGATCCCTGCTGGTAACCTGACTGCACACCGTACTGTTGCTGCCCATTGCTGATGATTCCTTTGAAAGCCATGAACAATTCCATCTTATTGGCCTTCCCATCATTATTCTTGTCGATTGAGCAGATGGCATTCTGAGCTTGCTGCTGGGTAATCACTGTGGGGTTGCCTATCGTCCTGAACAAATCATTGAAGAAGTTAGCAAGTTCGTTCGCATCGAGGTTCCCACTGCGGTCAGCATCGTAGCGATCGAAGATCTCGTCGATGTAGGTCTTGAGCTGGTTGTCTGACAGATTCGCCATGAGCTATTATAAAGTAATTGCAGTTCAAACAACACCAAATAAATCGACATCAGCTTCATTTTGCACGGTGAGGTGATGGCGGGATGTTTGATCGCGGTTACCTACTATTCCAGTAAATCTCCTTCTCCAGGCAGCTCAGCAGATCCTGGATCACCTGGCTCTTCCGATGGGTGCTTCTGAGCTTCTCCAAGAAGCTGCCGATCTGCTCGATATCCGCTGTAGTTGCCAGACTGGTATGATGCTGTGATATCCTCAGTTCCTTGCAGTTGGAGGATTGCCGGTGCCCAGCCAACTCAATCTTGATGGACTCCAGCTTGCAGGTAGTAGCTTGAAGCTCTGCCTTGGTCCGTTCGACTTCTTTGCTGAGCACGATGTTGTATTTTTTGAGAAGTGATATTTCCGCCTCCTGCTCACTGATGAGCCTGCGATACTCAGATATCTTCCTCACAAGAAGTTCAGTTTCGTTGAGCTTTCCACGACTCTTGAGGATCATCTAGATCTCCTATTTCAAGTGTTTGTTCTCGTTGAGCAAGTACTACACGGTATAGCTGGCGTCGGATTCAGGGTTGGGTTGCTTCGTGCTTTCATACATGCCAGATTAGGTTAGCTGGGTCTCCGCAACCGATAGCATCGAGGATTTTGGTAGCTTGGCCTCCGTTGAGGTTTGTTTGCTTCTTGCCGCAGGTAGAAAATACTCGCCTAGTTGTTGCTTATCGTGGTTCGTTGGTGGCTGTTCCCGCGCTGTTAAACCTACCTTGCGCAGGCTCTGCACGCGCTCCAAAGAGTCTCCTAGTAGTTTCTCGAACTTTTTGAATTCCATCTCAGAGCCCATGAGGCCAAGGTTGAGTCTGAGGTTGCCTCCAGGCGAAGGTGTGTTACGCAAGCTCTCGGGAGGATCGCTTCGTTGCTGCATGTTTCTTTCTCTCACTATTCGACGCTCCTTTGATCTGCTGCCACCGTCCATCGTAATTAACTTTATGAATAGCAGTCCTCAGCTTGGAACACTCTAGAGTCCCATCTTCTTCCAAACACAGGGGAAGCATTTTCCACTCGTTTAGTCGGAAACAGCTTCTTAACCACTTTTTTCAGCGCGTAAGGCTGCTAAAGAAAGTCTGTTCGCGAGATTCCAAAGTGGCTCCTGTGGAAGCAGTGGGAAGCTGACATTACCGATAACTTTTCAAGACCGCCCATCCCAACTCTTGTTGCTTCAAGGTAAAATCAACAAGAAACAACAGCTAATAATGGTAAGTTCACCGGCTTCTACGATGCTCTATGGAATTCAGATATGTTAAACACACCTTTTCACTTCGTTTAGGGTCGATTTTCCAATACGCCCAAAACAGCAACTGAATTGTTCGAAAGTTGCTAGTTCTTAACAAATGATCATTTGGCTTTGTCTTCTGGGCTGCGGCATCTCCAGCAAAAGTAGCAAATCACTTTCTCAACTGCCTTTCGTTCCCATCATGACTATAAAATGGTCCCTGGAACCAATCGTTATGGAAGAGCCGGTTCCCCTCCTTGTACTGGTAGAGATCGCTGAAGAATTGTATTCCTTGGCTCACTAACAGAGTACGCTTGAACCTTTCGTCGCGAGTTTACGGTCGCAGTCCTTTATGCGGGTTGATGAATTCTGCCATTCCACGGCTCTTCCTCGCTGCCAGAATCGTCTTCTATAATGTCTTTCTGCCTTGAATCCTGTTTATTGTTCCCAGCGATAACATCAACGACTAAGTTGTGCACATCGCATAACTCTAGGGCTGCTTAGAAACAGATGTATTCTTTGCGCGGTTAGCTGGTTACTCTTGTCGGCCTGAAGATGACTAGCTGCGGCGGCTTACTCGATTTGACTGCTCTGCTTCCGAGCCAGTAGAATCTACGGCATCATCGTCTTTTGCTTTCGTGAATGTATACACTGTGCTTTTTAAAGTTCGCTGTTTATTGCTGAAGATCGCCACCACCTTGAACATCGACTCTGATGGGAGCGGTTGCAGTCGCAAATACTTTTCTAACGGTGGGACAAAAGTATCTCGGCTGTACTCTCTCTCGCCTTTCGTGCCCTCGTGAAGGTACAATACAATCTCCAGCTTCCAGTTCTCCTCGAGGTTGACGTTCCGAATCGTTAGGTGGAGCTGCAGGAAATCACGTCCCGACTTGCTAACCTCCACCTCAAGCATATTCTATAATACAATGCTGTTCAACTTCAACCAGCTCAAGGAAGCAGGCTACCACCACACCCTGACAGAAAAGGAGTTGGAAGCGAGGGTTCAGTCGGAAGCACTTTGCAGAAGCAAACTACCCATCCTTGAGAGGTGCGAGCGAGTGTTCGCTGCTGACGTTGATATCAAGCTTTGCCGTAGCGCATACTCGCTTTTCAAGCAGTGCTACCAAACTCAGTTTGCGCGTATGATGGAATGATGGTCTGTCTGGCATTATACTGCCAACAACAAATAGTTAGAATCCATGATTAGGAAGAATATTCGTCAACGCAGGTAGTTCCTGTTCACCCTCGAGCGTGAGAAGGCTGAGAAGGAACGTATGGAGAGTAAGTTGAAGGTGCTGCAAGCAGACAAGGAACACCAAAAGCTTCCCACCGAACTCTACAAGGAGTCCGATAAGCTACGCAAGGAGCTCAAGTCAAACGACACCAATAATATCATACCACGAACGCATATCGACGATGAGTACAGCAACACTCTGTACAACGATCCACAAATACTCGTCACAACCTGCCGCAGTCCCTCTTCCAGGTTGCTGCAGTTCCAAAAAGAAGTTGCAGTGCTCTTCCCCAATGCAAAGCGCATCAATCGGGGAGGCTACATCATCAACGACCTTGTCAACCTATGCCTAACAAAGGGGCTCACTGATATGGTGGTGCTGCATGAACACCGTGGCGAACCCGATGGATTGATAGTGTGCCATATGCCACTAGGACCAACCGTCTACTTTGGACTCCAAAACGTCGTGTTGAGACACGATGTAGAAGAAAAGGTTGAAGCAGTCTCATAAGCATACCCTCACTTGATCTTCAACAACTTCACCAGCAAGCTCGGCGAAAGAGTTGTCAACATTCTCAAGCACCTCTTCCCAGTGCCAAAAGTTGACAGCCAACGTGTGATAACCTTCAGCAATGATCACGACCTGATATCGTTGAGGCATCACACCTTCGAGAAGGAAAGTCACAAGGAAGTGGCACTCACTGAAATCGGTCCACGGTTCGAGATGAAGCTCTATCAGATCGCTTTAGGACTTGTCAACCAAAAGTAGGCCACAAAAGAGTGGGTCCTACGCCCTTATATGAACACTGCTGGGAAGAGGCGCGCATTATGACTTTGTATGGGTATTGTGTTTAGACTCCTATTGGGTCACTGTATTGAGATGGTTGACTGCTTCATAAGCATCTCCTCGAGGTGCTTAATTTCCTCTTCCTGCCGAGCCAACTCCCTGTCGAGGTACTCACTGTAGATGGCCTTGTGAATCGAAACTTGATAGTAGCTGGGCTGCCTCACGTAGTATTTCAGGATTATCGTGTCATTGAGCAGGTAGCCTTCATTTAGCAGTGCGTCCAGCTTAATGTACTTGTTATAGCCCCAGCATTCTGCCGGTTCGAAATTGGAGTTGTATTCACGAAGCATCCGTGAATCAGTGTTGCGTTGGTTTACTAGTTCAATTTGGTACTCAAACAAGTTGTCTCGGCGGATGCTGTTGACAAGCTCCAGAAACACTGATAAGTGGGTTCCCTACACCGTTTCGTTGCCGTTTGGATAGACCTTCAGTCTCCACTCCAGCCCTTCCTGCTCCATGATGGGGCTGTAGACTATCAACTTCTCCTTCATCTTCTTGGTGAACTGGTCAATAACGAACACGCCCTCCTGGTACGGTGGAATCAGCTCGTTAATGAAGTTCAGCTTCTGATCGGTGTTGGGTGTCACAAACTCCTTCTGACAAAGCTCCCTCACCTCTTGCTCTTCAGTTGTCGTGAGTTCACTAAGCTTGTTGGGAGCAGCCAGCTTCTTCTTGATATTCTTTTCGACCTCCTCAATTCGAAATATTTCCTCGCCAACCATAAGCTGGTACTATTTGAGGAACTTCTCCTCGTTGCACACTTCATTGAGGATCTTCAACCGGTAGAACTGTGTGTTCTCCTGAATCTCAATCAGCCGGCGATCCTTCTACTTGCGCAGCTCACAACTTCGTTGCTGAATGTCCTTAACAGCCTGCTCCTTGTTGCGCATGTGCTTCTTAATAATAGCCAGCTGCTCTCGAATCTTCTAGCAGCTCCGTTCGTAGACCCTTTTGAGCTGCTCGATGGGGTGGCCTTTGTGCTCCCCGAACATCTCGCACTCACAGCAAATTGGAAGTTGGCATTGCCGGCAGTAGTAGTTCTGTACCACCCCATGCTCAACGCACTTCTAGTCTAAGTTCTTGTGTTCAATTAAGTCCTCAAGCAGGGCTGATAGTTAGCTGATGAAGCGGTTGCACTGAGTTATTGGCACCGTCTTCAAACTCTTTCGACAATTCGGGCACTCCGTCTTGTTCTGCATACAACGACGGATACAGCCCTCGCAATATAGCTTCGAACAGAACGGGCACATCGTAGCATTCCTAACCTTGTCATAGCAAATGTGACAATTTATCAGCTCCTCTAGTTGACGCTATGTGGATGGGTCGAGTACCTTGCTGGCAGTTAGTGGATCGATGACTGGAAGCTCCACTGGCTCGAGAGGTTGTTGCCACTCCTGCATCCGCCACTTAATAACAATATTTATTCAAGAACTCAAATGTAGGAGAGCCCTCAGAAACAAGCACCAACATTCTAAGAGAAGGATGAGTTTGCCGACATCCCTGAGTTCAAGCAGTACGAAGGCAAGTTTCCACTACTCACTCCCACCTACGATAAGAAATGTAGATGGTATTTCACGCAGATATCGTGCCCTTTGAAAAGTTAAAGACACTCATAAAAAATGGGTAATACTCAGCAAGGACAAACCGTCTCGCGAATAAGGTGATAACAGAACTGCCTTCAAACTACAATGCTTGGGAGGCTAAAAGACGATGCATTGATGGCGGAGTGTCGAGTATTTAGTAAGAGCTAGCCATCACAGCCGAAGTGCTGGAAGACACGATTAAAAACTTTCAAGGGTGGGAGTTTAGAAGATACCTAATACAACTTAGGGGAGATCCTACGGGCGAAGTGGAATTCCTTGAAAAGATTCTCGAAGATGACCACAAGAACTATCACTTGTGGACGTACAGGGTGTGGCTCTGTGAGACATTCAAACTGTACAGGCAAGAGCTTCCGCTCGCGTAGCGCTGGATCGAGCGTGACGTGATGAACAACACTGCTTGGACCTACCGCTTCTTCCTCTTGAAGCACCTCCAGCTTAGCGAGTAACAGTTTCAAGCGGAGGTCGACTATATCTTCAGAAAAATCCAGCTATCACTTGATAACGAGGCAAGTTGGAATTACCTGAGGGGCTGGTTTCCATCAATCCAACTCAAAAGAATTCCGTGCAAAAAATAATATGTGTAGTCCAAGGAGTATTGCAAATACCCGACCATTTTGGAGAGAGTGCTGGCAATCATTCCGACAAACCCTAACCTCATACAGACGTACACAACACTAGTGCACATTTACAGTCAAAACGAGAAAGAGCTTGCCCGAGGGGTACATCACCACTTAACATAGATTTGTGAGCTGCTTGCCCAGCGCCAAAAACAGAAAAGCAACTACTGGCGATGGGTAGCCACCAACCTTTGATGATGTTCATTTCACTATTATGAGTTACAAGACCAGCGTTGAGAAGTTCAAACAAGCTTTACAGATACGAGAAAAGGTGCAATACACCAACGGTAGCTACATCGGAGAGCTACGGTAAGGCATGCGGCACGGTAAGGGCGTTCTAGAGTTCACCAACGGAACAGTATTCTGCGGCTACTTTCGAGATGACCTGCCCAACGGATAGGGTACCTATTACTTCCTCAACGGCGAAAGTTACGAAGGTAAGCTAGCGAACAATGTTCGAACAGGTATGGGAACCTACCATTATGCCGACGGTTCGGTATATACTGGAGAGTGGAGTAACAATGAAAGATAGGGTCACGGAGTGATGACATATGCCAACAAATAGACCTACGAAGGTGGGTGGAGCCGAGACCAAAAGTCAGGCAGCGGTACTTACATCTTCGCAAACGGAACCAGATATATTGGTGAGTTCGCTCATGGGAAGAGACATGGATCTGGCGCGGTTCACTACCCAGGTGGATAAAAAGTTGAAGGAAAGTGGCGGGAGGACAAACTTGAAGGAAGAGCAGTTCAGATGATGAAAATTGGTCAATATTAGGGTCATTTCGCCAAGAGCGTCAAAAGTGGCCAGGGTAAACTGACTATGCTCAATGGAGATACTTTTGAAGGCGAGTGGCGCAACGACGAAATAAATGGCTAAGGGTCCTTCGACTTCCACGATGGGGATCATTATAAGGGTTCATTTATAAATGGGCAACGCAACGGAAAAGGATTCTATCAATATAGCAACTAAGACTATTATGAAGGTGATTGGGCAGCGGATTGTAAGCACGGTAACGGTATCATGCACATGTCCTCTGGAGATGTCTACAATGGTCAGTGGATGGAGGGCCTAAAGAGTGGTACCGGGGAGTATATCTTTGCGAATTCCGACCGATATGAGGGCGAGTTCCGAAACAGCAAGAGATAGGGACATGGTGCATACCTTTGGGCTGATGGCAGCTATTACGAGGGGACATGGCTGGACGATAAAATGCATGGAAACGGCATATACGTAAGCAGCGATGGCAAGAAGGTGGAGGGAAAGTTTGAGCGCGATAACTATGTGCATTGACCAAGGTACTTCTTCTTGTTGGCAAAAGAAGTTGGCGTCATGATTACCTTCAAATTACAAGGTTACTTGCCAATGCACCGGAGGGGCTATTTATTTTTTATTGAGTGAATCGATGAGTCTGCAATCGGATGTTCCGACTCCAGTGCGCCCGCTTACCAGCCTGAAACGGAAGTTCACGATGAAGATGAAAGGGCAGTCCCCGGCCGCAAGAATGCTTGAGCGCGAGCTAACGAAGAATAGCGCTACAGCCATGCCGAAACGTTGGAACAGTTTGATATTGAAGGCAGCGTTCCCACAAGTCTGGACCCGTAGGACCACAAGAAGATTGTCAACGATTTGCTGAAGCAACTCAACTTGGAAGTGCAGAAGCGTCAAAAGGTGGAGGCTTAGTTGCAGGAGTGGAAGGAAAGGCTGGTGAGGAAGGAGATCTAGTTCAGATAGATTATTAATCGCTACCAGTCCGAGAAAGTGTAAGTGTTTGGTTAAGGAAGGGTTGTCAACAACAGCACTCTCAAAACAATTCACGATGAAATACAGCAAAAGGTGGAGCGTAACAACGCTGAAGCTGAAAAGTGGCTTGAAGGGAAGTACAAGGAGAATCTAGGGCTGATGGAGAGGCGCATCAAACAGATCAAATTCCACATGGACGAGGAAATGGCAAAGCATAAGAAGCTGTCAGCCGATGTAAGTAACAGGCTAGGTAGAGTTACAACGAAATTATGATGGAAGTAGAAAGTACTAAGGACCTCGCTAAGACCATTGACTAGTAAAATCGACGTCTCACCAAGTAACTGAGAGAGGCGAAATTTAAGAACGAGCTGCTCGTGGAGGAACGAAACATGGTGATTCAGGAAATCATTGAAAAGAAGAGTACTATTCGGCAGATGGCAGCCGAACGACAGCTAATGCTTCAGGAAAGGCCTCAAACTGTCAGTCGCTTCCTTGGCGAGCCTACTCTCAGCTCACCGAAGCGCAGCCAAAGAAGTATGGGCCAGAGTATGTGCCTGGATGATTTCCGAGTACAGAATGCAGAACGGCAGACGATAAACACCCTACAGCGAACTCTGAATCGACAAAAGAAGAAAACTCATGAGATATCGACCCTCTTTACTTGGACAAGCAAAAAGAATGAAGAGCTGAACAACATTCTCTGGAGCTGTATAAATCAGGCTAAGCGACAAGCAGAAGGGTCGAAGGATGAGTCTTTCGCTATCAAGCTTGTGGACAATCTGGCGAAGAGTGAAAAGCTCATCCAAAGCATAACCGAGCTTCACTCAACAGTCGCTGACGGTACTTCAAAAAGTCCATTCTTCAGTCGGCACCAAACTGTGGATGCCTCACTTCTACTGGAATAAGAAGGATTGTTGGCATGAGGCTTACTGCATGATTGTCAATGGTTAGTTAATTGAAGTAGAATCACATTAGCGGGTCCACGATGAGCTCCCAGCCCTAAAGGTCTTCGAATTCAAGGCTACTTGGTTGAGAAGGCTACAGCACTGGTCTTTCCTCCTGTCTTGGCTTGGAACTGAAAAAGTATTCTGCACTCATGTTGTATTGCCTGCGAGCCAAACGGTTCCAGTTGATAGGTGAGAGCCACGGGTGCTGTTTGATTTCTGTTGCGTCATTCTTCCATCCCAAACGCTTCTCTGGCTGTTTGTGCACCAACTTCGTAATAAAATCTTGCAGTTAAGGTGACGCAAAGGGGACCGTTGGTAGCTCCTACTCAGATATGCGTTTGAGAAGTTCGGATGGGGTTTTACCTTTGAAGGGTGTTGTTCCAGTAACCAGTTCGTAGATGGTGATTCCGAGCATATACCAGTCTAGCCCAAAAGAATGTTCACCACCCGATACCATTTCAGGAGCCAGATAGTGATAGCTACCGCATATACTGTTCGACCTGCGAGCCTCCTTTGATAAGCCAAGGTCAAGCAGCTTGAGGTGTCCTTCAGAGTCTATTCCAATATTCTCTGGCTTCAGATCGCGGTAGATGACGCAGTTGTCATGAAGGAACCCGAGAACCTCAACAAGCTCTGCTACTAGCAGGCGTATGTAAGACTCAGGCAGTTGGGTTGGTCGTTTGAGTAGATCTCGGAGGGTGCCGTTGGGACATAACTCCAGGATCAGAAAGAGATAACCTTTGTTCTGAAAGCAGCAATAGAACTTGATGAGGTTGGGATGCTGCAACTTAGCAAGTAGTTCCTTCTCGTTGTAGGCATACTTCAGTGATTCATGGCTCATGCGATTCTTGTGAATGCATTTGAGAGCAAGAACACGACCAGATTTGATATGAGTAACTTCATAGGCATCAGCAAAGGCACCACCTCCCAACAACCTTTCCAGCCTAAAGTCATCGAGTTTATAGGAAAGAGAGTTTATCGAACGCATAACCTAATTCTTTATCGGAGTCTGTGGTGGTGACTCAGCGTTCTTGAATGCTCTCAGGGACCCTCTTTTGTGAGTTGGTGAGGAGGAGCTGCATCTCTTATTCATATCTTCCAATGCCTGTTCGGGCTGATGAGTTTTAGCCGGGCTTGTGATGTCAATCGTGTATTGCCTTCTAAGTTTGGACGTAGGGTCTTTGGTTGGGGTGTTCTAACCACTTGCCTACTTGGGTCTGAGCTTAAAAATGTTCTCCTAGTTGGGGTCGCATCTCCAGCTGAGCTCCTCAATAAGCTGTTCATCGAGTTCGTAGAAATAAGCATAATGCAGGTATCCATTACCATTGTCGTCGCGGTAATTCCAATTAACTCGGTTGGAATATTACTGCAGAACGTGACGTAGTAATGACGGTTGGTTGGCGATCATGACAGTCACAGCAGTCCATCCACTGCTATTCCGCAAGTTCATCACTTCCACTGAACGGTCCTTCACCAGGAAATCAATCATTCGTTTGCATCCTATTTTAGCGGCGATGTGCATCAGCGTATTTTGTCGACCATCGAATGACCGGATGTCCAGGCTCAACGGGAAACGCTTCAGAAGTTCGCAGATACCCTCCGTATCACCGGCTTCAGCGAGTTCAAACACAGCCCCCTTAGCCCTGTTGAGCTCCTTTTGGTAGCGGCTGAAGACTTTCTCTTGGGGGTTAATCTAGCTGCTGGTTTTGAGCGTAGACATGGTCCTGAGCAGACTGTTGGTGAAGAGAAGGTCTCGATCCTCATCAAGGTCCTGTAAGGCAAGCATTTCTTGGACGAGAACGGACTAGGAGCGACTGTCTTAGCTGGTGAGAGGTTGGGAACGGGTAGTGTCCAGCAGTACACTACCACCTTGGTTCTGCGAAGTAGCAGTGGGTTTGCGTTTAATCATCAATATAAAATTAAGCTGATGGTACCAAATGCTTCCCCTTAAACCCTCAGACGGACGGCTATAAACAACATGTAGGAAATTATATCAAGGTGAAAGAGCTTATCCTACGGCCACAGACTTGTCCCGGATGTGCTCGAGAATGTCGTACAGGTTGTACTGGTAGATGTATCCTTGGTCTCCAACTACGAAAATACTCTGGTTGTGTTGGCAAGCATACCGTAGCTCGTAGCCGTCAGGCATACCCTCCAAGGCTACCACCCGCCAGTTCATAAACCCCATTTCTCTGAGTTATAGCACGCCAATTGCTTTTTAGGTAAGTGCAAGCAGCCCGTATTTGCTGTCCAGAAGCACACTACACTCGATATATGCTGGTTCGTTGTTCGTGAGGCACCTCACCGACTCCGTGGAACATCCAAATATCTTCTGTTGGTGCTACTGGAACATCGTGTAGCACTGCAGTTGCTTAGTTTAGTAGGTGAGGCTGTTGATTCGTACTGAAGGTGAGCCAGCCACGTAAACGAACTCCTCAAACGAGGTCAACTGCCATAGCGGTTGATCGAACTCCAGCCGCTGTAGAACGTTTCGGCTAAGCACATCTATGAACACTACCGAGCCATCTAAGCTACAGCTAACAAAGGTTCCAGGTAGTTCCACGACATCGGTGAGAAGATCACTGTGCACATTAATCTCCCACTGAATTTCTAGCTGTAGGTTCAATATGGCGAGGCTTCCGTTGGCAAAACCCACTGCGATTCCCTCGGTGAGGTTGGCAGCAGCGACGAGATACTGTGAGGGCATCCTTGCCTAGCGCTTCAGCTCGAGCGTATTGGCGTTCCATACCCTGACGAAGCTATCGTTGCCGAGGGTGAGCAACTCCTCGCCGTCGAGTAGCAGAATGCGACGAATTTAGCAGCGGCCGTGCGCTATGACTGATTTGTATGGAAGCATGGAAGCAGGGTTCGGTTGAATAGACTCGTACAGAAACTAATAATTAAATTCATGAACAGTTGGAGAAGCAATGTTGATGTTGTTGTCAGTTAGGGGGAGATCTTGAATTGCCGTTATGTTTCAGAGAAGGCTGCGGGTTGAGGGTGCTCCGGCTCCTATAATCGATCTATACGAGATTCAATATTTTATTTGGATATGAGTTATTGATCCCTCGACCAATCTTTATGCGGAAATTCAGTTTTGTGAGCATCAGGATGGCCTATCGTGCTCCAAGACCGTGCCTCATCAAAAACGATTGAAATGAACCAAGTTGAGAAAAATCACTGGTAGCCGACCACTACCTTGGGTAGGTAATAGCCCATGTAAAACAGCCAAGCTCCCATGACGTTGATGAGGGAGTTCTTTATAGTTACCCAAACCGTACGTTGACGAAACTACATCAAAATACGGCGTCTCTCTGGTTTACTTGGATCAAATTTCAGGCAAAGCAACTCGTAGAAGAGCAAAACTGCAAGCACGACCAGCGGTTGATACCATACTGAGGTAGTGTTGTACAGATCCAGCGCATACGGTTGGCTGGCATACGGGTAGTTGTTAAACTTGAGGTAGCTGTACATGTAAATTATGCCGGCGCAATGAAGAGTGTACTTGACGATGAATCCAGAGCGGTAGCCCAAGCAGCGCTTCTGCACAGTGATGTTGAGGAAAGCGAGGCGAACCATTCCCCTTCTAAGAAAGCCGCTTAAAAATTGTTTGCGGGTATTCACGAGTCTGAGGGAGTAGATCACACAGAGATACCAGAACTCCACCTCGCTCATCTGGATGGTCATTGCAGTGCCAAACGAGAGACCTAGTTGGAACAGGTACAACTCAAAGTAGAGCAATTGGGGCTCATTGATGAGTATTAGCGTCATGTCGAGCAGCAATTCCACAAGAAGGTCGAGCACTGGAAAGATGTACAGGTACACAAACTTAAAATCAGTCGGCAAGGCGGTGTAGACGGCAGGCAGCACTATCCACCCATATACAAACAGCAGCACAAACATGTATATTGGCAGGAGGTTACGAAGTTTGTTGCGTTTCTGGAACACAGCTACCCCAAGGTAGCAAATGAGTACTGTCGGGTACGACAGATACTCGCATCCCAATAGCGAGTTGCCCACAAGCAAAGGATACCCCAGAAAAATCAGCAGGTGCTCGTACTTGAAAGGTGACAGTGAATCAAAGAACGCAAACACTCCAAGCAGCAGAAAGTAGGGAAGTTGTTGCAGTTGGTACAGGTAGTTCACACCGGCCAACACTCCATAAGTCAGCAGTATTTCCACCAGGTAGTGCAGAAAACTAAATTTCGGAGTCTCGTCCACATCGTTAATTTACAGCGCTGATTTGAGGATGTCCGTCTCGTCGAGGTCGAGTTTCAGTGTGCGACTGTTCCGTGGTGTAAACTCCTCGACCTATTGCTTCAGCAATTTTGATTACTCTTCTCGGAAGCGTGGCTGGCTGCTGCTGTTATCCTGAACAGTAACAACACTCAGCCTACTGTTGTTCAGGGCGACGGCGTTAACCCGACGCTCAGCGATGCCTCGGTTAAGAGGCATCATCTCTACACCTCGTTCGGTCTTACGCATTCAAAAGGGAAGTTATAGCGGCAGAGTATAATACGGCCGGCAGTCACTGCTGCTTCTGGATAGGCAAGAAAAGCTTGAACTCTGGTGGTAGCTCTTCCTCGCTGTACAGTCGGTCCGAAAAGTAAATGCGTCGGATTCGACAGTTCGCGTGAATCTGGACTCGAAGCGTCTCGATATAATTGGTTCCGTAGGCTCTTCGCGTGAAGTCCGAGAGGTTGAACTGGATCTGGTTCCAGCCCTCATCGAGTCGCATGGGCATCGTACAGATGAATGGCTTTACGCGTGTAGTGGACTGGTAGTTACTGGCTCGGAACCTCCTGCGAACGTTCTTGTCGTCAAGAACCTGCACTTCGAACGTGAAGTATTTCTTCAACTGAGCTAACTCTGGTGGGTACGTTCTTGATGATCATCACTAGGAATGGTAATTTGATTCCCAACGTCTTCTTGGGATCGGCGGGACACGTAATGAAGTTAGTGGAGACGTTTGTGCCCATAATTTCAAGCACTGAGGACTGGATATCCTGATCAGTGAGACGCTTGATGTGTCCGTTGCGGATTTCTTTGTCCCAGATCTGTAGAGGCTTGCTCCTGAGTTGAAATGGGATGAGTACCCTATCGAATAGAGGATAGAAAGGAAGCCAGACTGGTAAGTGTTCTTGAACATCTTTGTGAAACTTCCTTTCGGGTTTATTATTAATTATTATTTCCATGGAACAACGAACTCTAGTAGTGCATGCTGGTTTGATGATGGTGCAGTTTCTGCCAGCAGATCGTTGGCTGGTGGGTTGGGATTAGTTATAATTTTTGCTGAGATGAACAACCAGGGAAGGGAGTGGCTGTTGCCAGCGTCGCCTTGCTGGATCTTCTAACCACCACTTTATGAGTGTGCACCGGCTGTTGTAGTCACACAGCTCGACAAACAAACGGTGGAGGTGCAACTCGCGAACAACCATAGGATAAAGGTGTCTATTGATCATGTCGAACAACGCTCCAACCGGCAGTCGTATGACGAACAGCACGATCTGGTAGGCATGGATGTGCTCAATGAAGCGGAGATATTCACTGCACTACGGTCACGCTACCTCCAGGGCAGGCAGATATACACTCTTATGGGACAAACTCTCATTGCAGTCAACCCTTACCACCATCTAGAGATCTACGGTGATGGCTTCATTAGGAAGTACCGAAACTTACCACGGACCAGCGACAAGGGTGTTCCTCATGTTTACGAAATTGCAAGACAGGCAGAAGGTTCATTGAAGGAGGATTTACGGAGTCAAGCAATACTGATTACAGGCGAAAGCGGTGCTGGGAAGACCGAAACACTAAAGTACCTCGTGGAATACCTTTGTTACTAGTCTGAACGGCAATCCCCTGACATCAACGAAAAGATTATTGCTTGTAACCCCATCATGGAGGCGTTCGGAAATGCTGCGACAAGCCGGAACAGCAACTCAAGTCGCTTTGGGAAGTTCATAAAGCTGTACTACATACTCCATAACAAGGAGATGAAATTGGTGGGTGCCTAAATCGAGAATTACCTGCTGGAGAAGACCAGGGTTATCGGCCAAGCCTCCGGTGAATCCAACTTCCACATATTTAAGATGCTTGCGGTGGGTACGAGCACTCAACAGAAGTAAAGATATCGCTTGAATGCTCTTGACCTGGTCAGATATAAAGGAACACAGGAGGAGGGTGACCAGCGTTTTGACGAGCTGCTCCGACTCTTCGAACAAGTTGGCTTCACAAACAACGAGATCAACACAATTATAAGTATCGTGGCTGCTATAATGAACCTCAACGCCCTATAATTCACTAAAGTAAGCGATGAGAAGTGCAAGGTTGCGAACCAATCGCTGCTGCGCAACTTTACCGAATTGCTCGGTGCTAATTACGAACAAGTTTAGGAGCTGCTTCTCAACAAGAAACTTACTGTGGGCAAGAGCTCTATCAGCAGTCCATTAAAGCTATAGGAATGCCACAAGGTCAGAGGAGGTCTATGTAAAAATCTGTACGAAGCTCTGTTCGACTATATCGTCGAAAGACTCAACGGTACTCTGAACCCGACTAGAGACCAGCAGACCAACCAGTACACTCTCGGCCTACTCGATATCTTCGGCTTCGAAAGCTTCCAGTTCAACGGTCTGGAGCAGCTATTCATCAACTACACCAATGAGCGACTGCAGCAGATATACGTGCACTACGTGTTCAAGAGTGTACAGTAGGATATGCTGGCTGAGCACGTAGAGCTGGATAACTTCAGCTACTCGGACAACAGTCCACTCCTGTCATTGCTCGATCAGCCTCCTTTAGGGCTGTTCGAAGTGCTGCAGGATAGTTGCTCGCTTGCCAATGACGATGACTAATCCTTTCTTAACAAGCTTCGAAAGGCTTACCCCAAAGACTAAAGGATTACCTTCGACAGGAAGAGTAAAGCTCTGGAGCTGACAGTGAGCCACACTGCCAGTCCAGTTACTTATAATGTGTTGGGCTTCCGGAGCAAGAATATGGACATCCGAAAGTTGGATCTCTCAACAACCGATAAAGTTGTTGCTGCAGTGCTACACTCCAAGACCACTCAACCCATCGGCTCCAAGTTCGTGTCAGCCGCTCTTCGCAAGTAGCTCAAGAACCTGACCGACAATGAGCTGTTATCATGCAACCTGTTCTTCATCCGTTGCATCAAACCCAACCAAATACGGGCTGCCTTCCAATTCGATAACAGGTTTGTAACGGAGCAGATACGCTACCTTGGTATCTTGGAAGCTGTTCGAGTTCGGAAGCAGGGCTACAGCGAGAAGATGACATTTGGGTAATTTGTAGCGAAATACGGGTTTCTTGTTGGAGTCAGCAAGAAAAATGATCGCCAAGTGATCGAGCAAATCGAAGCGAAGCTCCAAAAGAAGTTTCAGAAGGGCTCGCATAAACTGTTTCTGAAAGCTGAGCAGTCACAACAGTTGAAGAGTCTATTCTTGGCTGAGCATGAAAGGAAGATCAGATTGATCAACAGAATCCAGCAGGCATACATCGGCTATAAACAGCGACGAACATTGAAACAAAGGGTGGCGAGACTGGCTGGGTTAGCAAAGTTGAGTAGATGCTTCGATAGAATCAGTGCTCATCACTCAAAGTTGCGTGGTCTATAACTAATCAAATTACGTGCTGCCGAGCAGAAAGCAAGAAAAGTAAGCAAACCTGCACCTGCGGTTCTCAAACAATCCTTGAAAGAGAACCTTGAGAATGATAAGCAAGTGCCTTCGACACTCCACCCTCCTGCTGAAGAGCTCAAGCCCTTCAAAAAGCAATAAAGTGCCTCCATGAGAATAGCTGCTCAAAATGTGTTCGTATAGCCAGTCACTCATCGACCACACCAGACATAGGAACCAGCCACAAACCTTCCAACTTAGCTGGACACCCTTGCACAGTCAACCACATCGAACAATGAGCCACCGCTGAAGCTTCAACTCGAACCTCAAAAACTATGCGCAGAACTTCATCCAAAACATTACTGCTTTGTTCAGCCTGATACTCCCATTTCCACCGGAACTCCCAACAAAGACTTCCATTCGGCTATCCTTGAGCAGCAACTCCTGAACAGCCAAAAATTCGAATCCTACTGCCGATAGAACCTATATTTCAAGTATCCCAAGGATATCGGAGGGCAGCTTGAAAAATTACTGAGCTACCGCAACAAAAATCTGAGCCATGCTATGCTCAAATACTCTGAAGAGTTTCTCAAGGACGAGTCTGATTTCGCTTTTCGGTGTTTGCTCAAGATTGTCGGCGAGAGGAAAAGTCGTTATAGCCAGCTGGACAACCTGAACCACCTGGCGAGTCTGATGATGGGCTTGTACAACAACAAGGAAACCGGGTTACAGCACAATATTATCGAATCCGTGCGCCACAAGAAGCAAGTGTGCGAGACGAGTCGGAGTAGCTTCTGGTCAGCCAGCCAGTACAACTCAACAATGATCAACAACATCGAAGAAAGCATCCAACGGAAGCCAGTCAACACGAGACAAACTGTGATCAATCAGTATGAGGCACTCAAAGATTCTCCACTAACATTTATGAGGGACGAAATCTACCTCCAGTTCTCGAGGCAGTTTGGTGGTAACTCTGATCCAATCAAACTGAGGCTTCTCAAGGAAGGTCTGTAGGTGTTGACAAGGTACTTCTCACCCTCACCCACTCTTATCCAGCCATACATCCATTTCATCCAAGAGCAAAAGGTGCTGAAGGAATCGACTATTCGGAATAACCTGCTGCGATTTGCCGAATACTACACCGTTATGGAAGCATTCTGTGATGCATAGGAAAGCAACCAGCTGAAAAAGGCCACCGAAGCAATGGATTTCCTGTCGACGAGAAAATCTTAACTTGGTAGGTTTGAACTATAGGGGAAGCTTTCACTGTCAGTGCTAGTCTATGACAAGGCCACAGTTACTCTGACCTTCAGCAACGAAACATTAGGATCTGTTCGTCGGTCCTTAATTCAAAGGCTAGGGCTCACCGAGCTGGAAGACAACTACTCTCTCTGGCATCGGCTAGAGGGTTACAGTACCGAACAGGGCCAGTTTGTAAGTGAATCCATGAAGGTCGTCGACTACGTTAATGCCAGTCTCAAACAAATCGACTAGCAGATGATGCTTGGCAAGAAGGAATCAACCTTCTCGCTGAACCTCAGGCTGAAATACTGCTTCCCTTTCACAAAATCCCAGCCTTCTCTGACCAATCTTGTTTACTGCCAAATCTGCCAAGAGTTTAAGTAAGGCAGATTCGATCTAAGCTTGGAAGAAGAAGCGAGCCTAGCTAGTATTGTTCTTTACTTACAGCGAGGAGGCTATACGAAGGATGGTTTCAGAAGGCAGTGGCTTTGCCAGTTCAGGGGTATTAGCTAGGATCTATCAATGCTCATTGAAAAGGCTTACACTGAGTTCTCTCCTGTGAATGATGATCTCGTCAACCTTCAACTAAACTTCCTCAGCACGATACTCCAAGCCAACCCCCACCTTTTCCTTTCGCACGAATTCCCAGTAACATTCTTTGAAGTTGAGCGTTTCGAAGGCTCTTTCAAGAAGTCAGCAATTGGGCTACCTATGCTGATGACAATCAAACCAACATACATACTGCTCATCGACTGTTAGCGTAAGAAGTCTTACGACCGGATTGAACTATCGATGATCGATAAATGGGGACTCAGCAAAGGCAAGACAACTTGCTTGATAGTCCAGACAACCAAACAAGAGCTGAAGATCTTCGCGAGCGATCATATCCATACTGTAGAAGAGATCATCAGCGAGTACATCTCGCGGCTGGCAGGGCAGAAACAGATGCTCCCTACTGAAAGTATGATGATCAGGGAGCAGTGATTGCTTTCTACTATGTCTCACAAACACTATCAGGAATTCAATGGTGCCACCTGTAAAGCCAGTGATATCAGAGTCGATACGATTTTTATCCTCCGTTGTCGGTTGCGCTGCGAGTTGGCTCCGGCGGAGGCTGTACTGACCTCAGTTTAGCCGGAGGCTTCAGGGTCTGGCTGGTTGGTCTATATCTCTTCGTATCCAACGTAATGGCCATCTTTCTCAATCAGTTGGGGGAACATGCTTTGATAGAAGTGTGCTAACGGATGTCTGTATGGGGAGTAGAAAGGCTGCTGATTTAGGCCAAACCACCCACAGACAGTGACCGACCAACCAAAGAGAAGTTCATAGTACTCCGGATTTTTGATGTGAGCGAAGGAATGAGCTAAAAAATGATGCTAAGGGTGCTCTGAGTTCATAATATAGAAGTTTCCCAGTGCGGTGTAGGGTGCATAAATCCCTTTCAATACCTTTCTGCCAAGCGAGGTAACTGAATAGGCCTCGCCTCTTTCGGAGCCGACCAAAGTTGTATTGAGTACTTCCCCACCAAACTTGTATTCCACTTCGTTAAATTGGTTGAGTGTTGCAATGTTGTGGTACTGAGATGCATACACTTCCACATCAATCTCTTTGTTGCCTATCTGCACATACTCGTAAAGGCTTTCTGTATCTCGATGTAACCATGCCTATACCTGCGTAAACTCGCTCCGCTTAGTCTTGGGGTTGTAAGCATAAATGTGATCACCAACCTGCAGTTCCTTCATCGGTTTGTAGCCCACGTCAGTCAGCACTGTGGTATTTTCAGGGAAGCATCCAGATGAGTCTTGCTACATGGTCCCCCCGATACTCCAGGTGATGCACCTACCTGCATTAACAGCCGTACAAGTGAGCGTGTACGAGATGTTGTATGTGACTGTCAGCTCGCTTGCCATCACGCATCCCACCAGCGAAAGCAGAAGCCAAATGGATTTCATAAGACTGAGACTAAATTCGGCTGGGAGGTAGATCTATTCCTCCGTTAGTATTCACACAAAGTTGTCACAGGTTAACCCTATTTTCATCCTCATCGAAGGCATAGCCGGTGTATACCTTGTGACCTGGTTCCAAAATCTCTGAAGTCATCTTCTCGTGGTGTTCACGAGGCAGGTCTCGTACGTCCGTCATCTCGACAGCCTGCTCTTTGTCCAGCAGCTGGTCCGGCTTGCTTACGTTCCTGTTGAACTCGACATATCGGTTCACCATTACGTAGAATCCCTCAGTCGCAATAACTCCCAACGGTATCTGCATAGTATTGAATGTACCAGAAGCCAGTATTGGATGGTGCTCATCTGCCACGATAGTGTGTTCTTGATATCGGTGTAGAGAATGTACTCGATGAAGACGTATACCAGGTAGAACAGTAGCACACCCAGCAAGCAGCTCAGCAAAAAAACAGCATGCAGTCCATAGGAAAAGAGAGCTGGCCGGATGTTGCAAATGATTACTACAATCGTAAGCACCACCATTCCTGTTGAGGATTCGAACATCATATGACCAGTCGTCACCAGCTGGGGACCCATTGTGCCAAACACCAAAGCAAGCAAGACTGCAGATTCGTAGAGACAGAATACCAGCATCCAGGCAAGCACTTTCTTGTTAAAGTGCTTATTCTACTGGCCAGCCCTGTAGGTTTCAGGGTGACTGATGGCATATTCCCTGTCTAGTTACTGATCGGTCAGCGAGTAGAGCATGATGGGAAGTAGCGTGAACAGAGTATTATAGAACTGGAAGAGCCAGTTATCGTAGATATAGCTACCACTGAACATGCTCACCGACCCGTACCACACTACTGGCAAGATAACCACCATGTTCTTGTAGATGTTAAACAGAATTGTGTTGCTGTTTCGACGATAGTTCTAGCGACCGTAGTTGAACAGTAGCTCTCGTAGTATCTGGAACTACCCCACCACATAGTCAGCAGCCCGAGCCGCTTGACCACCCTCCAAGCCCTTGATGCCAACTCCCACATGAGACTTGTTGATCATGTTTACGTCGTTGGCACCATCGCCGATTGCCAGCACTCTTCCCTGCTTCTTTACCAGTTCAACAAGTTCTTCCTTTTGCTTTGGAGACACTCTACAACAAATCACACTTTTGCAGCTCATCGATAAAGCAAATATCCTCGCTACTAAGTGTTCGGGGAGGCTTGTCAGAGTACCACCGGACACAATAAGAACTCGATTGGGTGAGATCACCTCAATGATTGACTCTACATTCGTCAGGAGCGCTTCGACATTCTCAGTTGGACAGTCCAGTACGATCTTCTCGGAATCAGGGTCGATGAGCCCTGCACTGTGACCAATAGAAATAGCAGTCTCCTTCTTATCTCCAGTCAGCATCCACACTATAATGTTGGCTCGCCTGAGCAGCTGGATAGTTTCCGCTACGTTATCCTGCAGCTTGTCTTCGATGGCTGTGATGCCCACAAGCACAAGATCCCTTTCCATTTCAGATTGCAGTTCCTCAATCCTTTGGTGCCTATGTTCCGACATCAATGCAAGGGCCGTAGAGTACCGTTCGTTCCACTCTTCGTACTGTTTGGGTGAGATAGACTTCTATGCTAGCATTAAAGTTCGCAGGCCCATGCTCGCATACCTTTGCAGTGCATTAAACGCTTCGGCGTGATGATCAGACACGACGAGTCGATTCTCAATGATACTGTCAGCACCCTTGCAGAGCAACAGAATATCTCCGTTGGAGTCGCGTAGTATAACACTCATACGTTTTCGATCGGAGTTGAATTAGAGTACATGCAGGAGTTTGAACTTCTCTTAACGACCTTCTATCTGCACTATCATATGCCCGTCCTCGCTTGTCTCCAGATACTCGTACGAACAGAACTTGGCGAAACTAGCAAGTGCTAGCTCATCGGGTGATGAAGCATTGTACTCGCCCTTCTCTGGGATTATCACATGGCAAAGCGATAGCAAGGTTAAGTATCGCTGCAGGTTCTTCTGGTTGGGATGCGATTTGTTCTTAAGATGGTCAAAGAGTCTTCGGTCAGCAAACTCTACGTTGCTAACCTCGGGAAATTTCAGAAGTTCCTCTGGGCTGATAGTGTGGTCCTCACCATAACTGATTCCGCCGGTATGGGCAAACCGGAAGTTCATGATGTTCTTCGTGAGGGTCCCAGTCTTATCAGAGAGAACGAAATCGACTTGACCCAACTCATCGTTGAGGTTGCTGCTCTGGACAGATGTTGGTTCACCCGTGGCCTTGACCTGACAATGCTTATCCTTGTTAATGATGACTCCCTGAAAGAAGCGAATCAGCTCCAAGGTAACCAACAAGCTGATTGGCACGAAGCTAGCAAAGATAATGAACCAGGTGCCCCAACTGAACAGCATATTGAGGATAAAGCTTTGTCGAGGTCCAGCATAGATAAGATTTTCGTTCTCGACGTCAAGCACTGCGAAGAGTAATCCACTGCATAAGCACAGCCGTACCATAAGAAAGTCACACCAAACTGAGACGCAAAGGTGATCTTGAAGTATGTGTTCATCCGATCTTCCAACCCGCTGCGTTTGGGTTTGGCGCTCGTTGAGTTGAGCATGACCTTGGTATCGTGGCCGGTGTAGAGGGCTACTCCCAGAGCAAACTGGTTGATTTTGAGGCTGCAGCCCCTCAACAGGATGTTGGAGTTGTCCAAGATAAGTCGGTTCTACATCAACCTATAAGTACACTGCCTTGCTTAACGTTGCCGTTGAACGTGTATAGGTATGGGTTGGGCTTCTCAAAGAAGATCTCGACCTGCTGCTCAATCAGTTCCGGCTCGGGAATGGTCTGCAGCAAGAGAAGTTATGGGTGCTTCTTTCGCTGCTTCAAGTTGGTCTCGCCATCTAGATTCTTTGTCTCGACATAAACAAAGTTGCTTTCGTTACTGTGTCTGATCAGCAGCAGGTCACATGGAAAGAATTCGTTCTTCTTCACCTTGACGATGTCGCCAACATGGATATCCTTTGCACGGCGTCTCACAAAACCTGCCTGGCCGAGTACCTCAACGTACCTATTGTTCTCCTACCTGTCGCTCTTATGCCGCTTCAAATCTTCAATAAAGTCTTTGACCATGCTGATAGCTATGACGATGAGTAGTGGTAGGTACATAGTTGGTTTACCGTCAGAGATACTGATGGCTGGGACCAGCTGCAGCAGCCCAATTATGAAGAAGTACATGTTGGCTGGTTTGCTAAATTGCTCAATGAGGTTGAACACCAGAAACGAAGCGATGTGGTACTTAGCAGTGCTGATCTTGTTGTTGCACAGCTATAGATCTGGCACGTTGGTTATGATGTGGCGATCGGGCAACTCAGTGAAGTGCGGACGTCTTCGGAAGGGGTTCCATCGGTTTTGTTTGTACGCGTTCTCGTACTTTATGTTCATGGGCTATTGCTATTATCACGGGGGAGTTCTTGCTGATCGAAGCCTGACAAATCGCCGCAGGTGATAAACTTGAAGGCTCGTTCGTCTTGACATTTCTTGGTTTCGTCGACCTCGCTAAAGAAGGTGCTTAGTTCGAGCTCCTTCTCAGCAGGCAGGTAGCCCAAGCAAACGATGAAGTACTCCACACTGGCCTCTCTTGAGCTGTTTGGTCTGAGATAGAAGTATTGATTACTTGACGAAGTGAACCTCTCGGAAGAAGTGTTTGAATTGCGAATAGAGGAACTCTGTGTCGCTGCCCTTAAACACCTTGGCGATGAAGTCTCCACTCTCCTTGAGCGTTTTCAGACAAATGTTCAGTGCTGCCACGAGCAACTGAGACTGGATGTATTGATCGATGTCGTGAAAGCCGGTCACGTCAGGGGCTCCATCGCAGATCACCAAATCAGCTAACTGCTGCTCGAACCGTTGCAGAATGTTCTCAACGGTCTTACGTCTGGTGATATCTCCGACGAGCTGCACAACGTTGTCGATGGGCGCCATCTACTGTAGATCAACTGCGACTATTCTCGTACCAGGTGTGTTGAACAGCCCTTTGGCAGCCAGCCTAGCCTGACAGACCTGACTCCAGCTGCCAGGAGCGGCACATAGGTCGATGATGCGTTCAGCCCTCGCAAACACTTCATAGAGCTCGTCGATCTGGATGAGCTTGTAGGCCGACCTTGCTCGGAAGCAGTCTTCCTTGGCCTTGCGGTAGTAAATGTCCTACGGTAAGTATGGGCCAACATGGGTACATTTTTGGAGTATTGTAGCTAACGTTGTACCCTTTTATCTTTGGTGAACTTGCCCATGTCGTTTAGCCGATGCCTTAGGTAATAACAATCAAGGCTCGTGCGAAGGTCACATTCTAAAAGAATTTGGTAACCCGTTTCGACTAAGATTGGTTGCTGCAGGTTTATATTCCATGGGCAGTTTCTTGTGGAAAGTGGTCAGGCAGCTGCCGCTACCGGCTAACACTCCTGCGGAACTTCCACAACTGTTCCAGTAGTGATAGCTGATGGAGTTTATTCTTGCTGACAGTCCTTCTTCCTCATTAGTAAATTTTGTGGTGATGGTAGCAATGGATGGAAAGTGGGTAGTGACAAACCACCAGTAAAAATATACAGGTCGGCTCCAAGTCGAAGACCCAACAATATCAAAACCCACTCTGCTTAGTAAGAGCATAATCCCCCCGGTCTCTACTGACATCGTACTTCAATAACGTCAGCCTTTACTATCTACCGCTTTGGCGGTACTTGCTATCCTCCCCGCTCACACAACGAAAAATTTGGAATGTTAGAACTTAAAAGCCCGTTCCGTGGCACTCTCTTGAAATTATTTTATTGGTTGTATGCTGCACCACACGACCTCATTCGACGAAAGGGACATCGGAAGCCAGACCAGCCTTGATTTCGTTGGCTGTTCGTACGACAAGGACTACGATACGACGGCTTCTAGCAGCGACGACCTCCAGGATAAGCCAATTGGTCCGAAGACGATGATGTGCCGAGTGCACGGAGAGACCGGCAAGTGCGAGTCGGAGGCACAATGCGCCTATGCCCACTCGTTGGAAGAGCTGCTGAAGCAACCGCAGACACTCAGAACCGAACAGTGTCCCAGCTACCACCGGAGGTTGGGCTGCATGTTGGGCCGCGATTGTAGCTTCGCTCACTGTGAAAAGCCACTGTCCGATATCGTTTCGGAACAGCGTCGCAACCAACGCTTCCGATTGCTGCAATAGTACCCATAGCTGCTGTTACTGCGAGCAAGCACCCGCAGCAGTTCCGTACTCTTCTTCTGATCGATACTTAATTTGAGTGATACAACAAAGCTTTTGGTTGGTGGCAGCGGTAGCGGTAACCAATTCGAGGAAACTGCAGCCCACGGAATTTAGTAGTGTTATAATAATGTAAGGGCGTGGAAAATTGCAGAATGCCGGAACGGAGCGGATGTGTGCGAGGAGAGAGATAGCAGCATCATAGTTTGATGCTTCTCCATCTCGATATATATTATGAGTAGTCCCTATAAAAACTTCCGGCACAGTTCTGTCGAGCAGACAGGAAACGGCATGCTGCATCTCCTCCGAACAGAGTTGTATGCACAAAACTTTGAGAATGGCGAACTGTCGATGAGCCTCGTTGAGAAGCTCAACAAGTCTGGCAACGCATATAACGAGAGACTGTTATTGCTGCGGTCACCGGGCTACCTAGGCTATTGCAGGGAGTTTGAGCCGAGCAACAAACTACCGATACACACAGAAAAGGACTTGCCATCGATCAAATCAAGGGTAATGCTGGAATCGATAGTTGAACACTGGACAGACTAGGATTTACTTAATCTTAAGTTCCGCGAAGAGGGCAACAAGTAGCTAATCACCTGGTGTTTACGAATGAGTTCTCCCAGTCTCGCCTACCAGTGGGACAATCTGATTATGGACGCACGGACAAAGTCGTTGGAAGTGCATAACAAAGCCGAACCCTAACCGGAGAGGCAGTCAAAACGACCAAGCCAACTGAGCATGTCAGTGAAGATCGTGCAATAGCAGATAGCTCCGACGAAGAAGACGGAGCTAGAGACAATGCTTGATCGTTCGGGAGGTGCTGTCTAGCCATTCCAGACTACATCGCAGCTGTCGCAGATCCCGATAAATCCAATGCAGTCGAGCAACCTCAACTTAGCAGCTATGAGCCCGGTGGAGAATAAGACGGACCACGACGATGAAATTTGGGTGTTCGCCTAATTTAAGGAGCAGAAAGGCAAAGTTATGAAGTCGATAAAATCGACATCCAGCATACAAATAGTCCAACCAAAGCCCAGCTCCAAAGACAACTCACTGATAGAGGAGGAAAGCATGACTAAGTAACTAGAAGCAGAGCAGGAACTTAACCGTATGCTCAAGGTCGACTGGTTCTATGAGTTCCTACAGTCCGACGAAACAGAGTTGGTGCCTCTGTTTGAGCGGTTCAGCAGCAGACTAGTTATGAGATTGGTTGATCAGATGATCCTGCCGACGAATATGCAAGTGCACCGTCCAAGGGTCAAAGACAACGACTTCTTAGAGTACTCGTTAGAGCATATTGTTGTGGGGTTGGCCTTTCCAATTGCTACGTCACAAGGGAACTATAGCGAGAATGCAAAACACCGACTTAGAAACGAGTTCAATAACCTCAACTACCTGATACAGCATGCCGGTAACGAAGGAATGCTTCGACTACCACTTGCCTGCCTTATCGATTACAAGGGAAATGTCGCACTTGTGACCACTATCGTTCGAACTTTGAAGACTGAAGTGAGTTTTTCTTCGATACGATCACAATTAGCGGACTTATCTGCACGCACCAAAATTAACAGCGAGGTGTTCTATGACAGCAACAGTCTACTCATCAGTCAAGTCGATACTGAGTACTACAACAGGGAAGCTCGCCAAAAGAATGAACAGTTAGTAAAGGCCCCATTATATGTGCTCACTGATGTTCACAGTTTCCTCCCAAAGGACTTGTTCTTTGGGGTCGGTGAGGAACACCAAATGCGCCCTTAGTTCGTGCAGTCCGTCAAGCTACCAATCGACGGTCGCAAGCTCTATAAACTCAATTCTGCTGCACAGCAAGTCCAAATCACATAGCTGGAAGAAGTATCGACCAAAATCATTGATCAAATTGATGAGGTGACGGAGGAGCTGAACAAGTATCCGTGTCCTGTTGTGCTCCCATCCGACCTTCGATAAATTATGCATAGGAAGGGCGTCGCATCAAGGTATCTCGGCATGCTCTATGAAACCTTGTAGTCAGCGGAACTGAAGAAGCTGGTGATGTCTGACATCATTGCAAAATCGCTATCGACGATCATTAAGGGAAGACTGTGCTCACAGAATCTTACCCAAAGCAGTTCGTCAAGCAAACAACTTAAGTCTAGCAAGCTCATCGAAGTGAGGAACAGTGACCTAGTTGGCAAATTAATCGACCTTATTAAGAGGCTTCTATGCGAAGACTCGGAATAGATTAGAGAGATGTGGGAAGAAGTTGATCGTACTGCGCTCTTTAACCACCACAAATCAATTGACCGGTCGTAAGTATTGCCACAGTACTTCTACATCGCATTGCTTGAGAGATGCTGCTTGAAGATCCGCTGGGAGCTCTTTCAGAAGGAATTTAAGTTTGAAGCTGCCACTCGCACGAGACTGTTCGACGGATTCGATGTTAGAACTGAGTCGTACCAACTATCATTTTTGGACAAGGCAAAAGAGGTGAGAAAGGCGCTTGCCAGGCCTGAATCTTTGAGTGAGCTCAGGAAGGTAATTGGTATTGATGAGAAGGGGAGACTATAGTGGCTCAAACGAGCAGATCTCCATCACGATGTGGTTCGTTACCATATGGCGAACGAATCTTTTGAAGATAGTTTGCTTGACGTTGAAGAAGGGAAGTTGTTTGGCTTCTTCGAGCTAAACTTTTTGCTCGCAAAGGTGCGCTACAGCCTGAGCACCCGAAACCCGAAGAGTGCTGACAACACAGGAGACCAGCTTCACAGGGAAATCTAAAGATGCTATTCGGAGAACCACCCATTTGTATCGATGGTGCTATAGAGCTATTCTGATTACCACGAGAAGGCAACAAGGTTCGAGGAAGCACTACTTTTGGCCAAGAACAGTCTCCTCATCAAGATTAAATTTGCTGGTTCTAACTCCAAGTCTCACCTGCACGTGGAGAGCTACCAACGTATCGCCAATCTTCTGACGAAGTTAAAGCGGCACAGTGAAGCAATCGACTACTACAAATCCATAAGGCAAAGCGTCAAGCGACGAACAAACAGATGGGCAGATACTATCATGAAGGAAGCGGAACTGTACAGGGCTATGGGAAAGCTAGAACTTGTTGAGGGTGACCTGTAGGAATGTTATACATGGCTTCGCGAGTGCGACCCCATCGATGAAAAGAGGTTAACACAGGTAATAGATCTCATGGTATCGGGAACCAGCGAGCTACAGCCAACAAAAGCTGGAAGCTTAATTCTCCAACTGCAACAGTTGTGCGTGGATATCGAAGAACCAGAGTACCTTGAACCCATTTTCCGACACATAATTCGATACCACTACAGCAAGATCCCACGGTCATCAACTGAATCTTTCCTTGAGCTCATGAAGGAGCTGGTCGAACGGTAGGCTGGTAACTACAACTATGGCTATTCCGTTAACATCATCAAAAAACGCCTATCTGCCAATAAAATGTGGAACAATCTCAAGGAGTACCTGAGTAGTCTTGACAAGCTGCTCCCTTACATCTCCCAACAGAGAGTCTTGGAAACATGGAAAGGTTTCAAGTTGGCACCAGCAGACGTCTTCGAAGACTTTCTTGTGATAGCGTCGACCGTGCTCTACTTCCTCGGCCCGGAGTTTATATCGTCAGTTCTCTATTCTCATAAACTCTGATACTACCTACAAATTTACACCATACAATTTCCAAACGAATCACTTCAAACCACTAGCAGCTTCTCCATAACATCGGCCACGTAATCGGCATCGGCCTTGGTGATGGTTAGTGGTGGCTGAATACGGATAACGTTGCCGAAAGGACCTCCCTTACCAAACAGTAATCCAGCTTCTCGAGTGCCCTCCATGATTCTGTTGGTGTTCTCAGTGCAAGGCTCTTTCGTGTCTTTGTTCTTGACGATCTCAGCACCGATCATGAGTCCTTTTCCTCGAACGTCTCCGAGAATCTTTGAACGGCTCTGGATGTCCTTAAGCCTGCCCATCAGGTAGTCACCAATAGTATCAGCGTTCTCATGCAGCTTCTCGTCCTTGATGATCTTAAGCACTTCCATACCAACTCGGCACTGGATGGGTCCACCACCAAAAGTATTAAAGTAGACCTTCTTGACAACATCGGTGATCTCCTTACGGGTAGCAACTGCTCCAATTGGGAAACCATTTCCAATGCCCTTTGCCATGGTAACAATATCGGGCTGTACTCCACTCCATCTGAAGCCCCAAAAGTCCTTTCCTACTCGACCGAAACCGGTTTGTACTTCATCAGCAATGCACAGACCACCATACTTGCGGATCAAAGTGTACATATGCTTCAAGTAGTCCTTGGGGAGGGGAGAGATACCTCCCACACCCATAATTGGTTCAGCAACGAAACCAGCGACCCTTCCACTAGTGTTGCTGTTCAAAGCCTCTTCAGCATCCTTGATGTAATCCTCCGTTGTCTTGAACAAACCCCTATAGGAGGAGGGATAGGCAAGCTTCTCATGGTCGATGCCTCGAATGGTAGGCTGGTTCCACGTGCCAACATTGGTGATGCCTTGAGTGTTACCGACAAGTCCGTGATACCCGTTCCTCAAACTGATGATCTTGGTAGCGTTGGTGTAAAGCCGAGCAAGAAGAATTGCGAAATCATTGGCCTCAGCCCCAGAGTTGGTAAGGAACACGTTGTCAAAGCCAGGACCTAACTGCTCACAAAGCATCTTCGAGTACTCACCCTGGTACTGTTGCATGTAGATTGGTGAGATGTGAGTAAGCGTATCAACCTGCTCCTTAACTACCTTGGAGATTCGAGGATGGGAGTGACCCACAGAAACTG
>ERZ724508.119-NODE-119-length-54651-cov-6.331489_pt1 | contig 54651 bp, 72 predicted proteins | sample MGYA00376041_ERZ724508 | MGnify/ENA primary metagenome ERZ724508 (study PRJEB28724, sample SAMN07190887) | wastewater metagenome | isolation source: effluent of sewage treatment plant in Hong Hong | place: USA: Christiansburg, Virginia | collected 2016-03-01 ...
AAGGGTGGCCCAAAGTTCGAGTAGTGACTGTATAAACAGCATAATTGAATTTAAAAGCAATGTTGCACGAGCTACTATTTGCGCTGATCGGGAAGCCCGGCAACATCATCCGGTTGGGTGAGACAGGTTTGCAACTTGACCCAACCATCACAATGCTCAGTGAATCAGAGAAGCAACTAATAAATGGGATGTGTCTCGCTGGAACGCACTTTCGGGTTATCTAGGCATTCATCTAAGACACTGTTAGCAGTTGGACATTGCCGCCAAAGCTACCGAACGGGCCAATCGATGTCGACGAGGCCGAAAGCAGTCGCAGTGCCTACCGAAAGTCCCTTTGCTACGGGCTGAACGAAGTCATGGACAGCTACAAAAGTTTGATACTTGGAATCGAGCAGCAGTACATTAGCAACAGATTCTTCACCTATGCCAATATCCAGGCCGATTTGAACCTCTACCTTGTCTTGCTACCGGAGCTGACAGCGCTAGTGACGAAGATCATGCAGGATGAAATCAAAGGCGGACAGCTACTCGAGCTTCTGTATAGCAAACTGAACAGCTGCAACATGTGGGTCAGAGATGCCTATTCAATCCTGTTCAGGGAGTGCTACAAGGTGCTGTACAACCAGCTTGCGGGTTGGATTTTATACGGCAAGCTGCTGGACAGCCACGACTAATTCTTCATCCATAAGATCGAGTCTGTGGGCAGCAAGGATTCAGAGAAGGACTGGGACAGTATATTCACTCTTGAGCTGTCGATGCTACCGACTTCACTAGTATCGAAGACGACTGCCGAGAAGCTGCTGTTCATTGGAAAGAGCATTCGCATACTCAGGTGCATCAATAAAGAACAGTCGTTGCTCCCTCCCGAGAAGCTAGTCGCAGCTGTCAAGGAGCTCGAGCAATTTGAAGGATTTCGGTTTGATGCTGTTACCGAGCGCATCCGATACGATATTGCGCACCAACTAATGGAGCTCATTATGCAGCGGGAGAACCTCTTGGGGGAGCTCGAGCAGCTCAAGAAATACTACCTCATGAGCAAAGGTGAGTTCTTCCACATCTTCCTCGAAGAGGCCCAGTCCATTCTAAGCCTACCTCACGACAAGAAGAACGAGCAATATCTGAATACCCTGCACCTGCAGAACACCATGATCCGCCTCAATGAATAGCCCAATTCTCGACTCAGTTTCGAACTGAAACAGAATGGCTTCAACTTCAAAAACTTCGGCTCACTAAGCAACCTCAACGTAATCGGTAATGTAAGCCTCAAACCGAATAACTTCCTTCGGTTCCAACCCGTCAAGAACTACGGTGGATCTTTGTGGTACAACATGAAACAAAACCTGGAAAACGGCTTCGCCATTAAATTTTCATTCCGGTTCAAACGGCTGCAGAGTGTGCCAGCCGGCTTGAATGCGACCCAGCTCACCGAAAAGACTGCGGTCAGGGAGGGTGAGCAACCGGCAGGCTCCACCACCAATATCTGCTATGTCTTCCAGAATTGCAATGAAATATCGAGCTGGCGGAAGGATGCGCCGATTAGTCTCAGCGACCTCAAAGAGTATCTGTGTATTAAGGTTGGCATGACTGAGGCCAGCAAGCGTACATAGAGCAGATCAATGGTATCGGTCCATTACTACGACCACAAAAAGCTCCGAACTGAGGAATGCCTAAAGGAGCTTGTGCTGGATAAAAGGCTGAACTTTGCGGAGGAGGACTTCCATCAACTCAAGATCAGCTACCTAAACGGCGAGCAGCTGAGAGTTGTTGTGGATGACTTCGAGGGCAGCGATAACAGCATCAATGTTCCTTTCAGAATGAGCAAACACCTGAACCTGGATATGGGGAGAGCCTTCATGGGGTTCCTTCAGCACTCCCAGAACAGTACCCACGCAGTTGATCTGATCAGCTGGGAGATGGCAGGCATGAGTAGCTACAGTGGTTCTGACTATTGGAGTGATCTCACCATCAATTACGAAGTCCGTGAGCCACTGAAGCTGATTCTGAGCAACCAGCTGCTATAGAAGTACAAACAGATCTTTAAGTTGCTGTTCCCTGTCAGGCAGGCCCAAATTGATCTGGACAGGTTATGGCTCAGGCTACATCGAATCCTAAAGCAGTGCTAGCGGAGGGCAGAGCGTCAATTGGTCAGAAGAGTCAGCATGTTCCGCAACTAGCTATCACTGGCTATCAACAGCCTTTGGTCGTTCCTGCAGTCAGATGTGGTGTAAACACAGTGGAACCGCCTCACTGAAAACATATCCAATACCGATGATTTCGAAAGTACCCCACCACTCAATGTAGAACTACGCATGTACCTCGACCTGTACGTCAAGTCGATATCGAATATGTGTTTCTTAAGCACCCCACGAATTCTGAAGAGTGTCTTCGAGATTGTCAAGTACTGCAAGGACTTCGTAATGCTGTGCAATAGGTACGCCATAATCTATTCAGAATCGATCGAGAGGAGATGCTGGAACCCCATGGACGAGCCTTCGAAGAGCTTGAAGAAAACTATAAGCAGGCATTCCGAATGTTCACTGGCCAGCTTAAGACTGCCTCCAAGAGCACGACAGGCTCCAACCACCTTGCTCAGCTCCTACTGCGCCTCGACTACAATGGCTACTATGAAGCAAGAAACGGACAGCTCGTCCCGAACGAAGTGTGATATTGCTACGCGAAATTTCCTTTTCAAATATTAGTGCTTGTGCAACCTATGGTATGAACTCGCTGCAACTCAGGAGAAAAAAGTGCAGAGTAAGCCACCGACGGTAACTTCTATTGTTGTGGGTGGTGCTCGTCGCAGGCTCAACTACAGTTACGATGACGGCAGTCAGATGATTGAGGAGTACGATATGCGCACTCACGAACTCCTGACAAGATTAACTAAGAAACCCAAAGACCTCGGCTAGTCTCCATGGGTATACGAGGTAGGTGAACAACCACCAAAAGCAGGTTAAGAGCAGCTGATGAAGTCTTCGAACAACAATGTATTCACCCGCGCTAACACAGCCCATCTTCATCCGCAAAGACGAACTCTCAACGTTCCAGTGGCGCATCCGCAATCTCCCCTACCCAGCCGATACCTACATTGTCAACGTGGACAATGATAAGCAGTAGATTGTGATCCGCACGACAAACAAGAAGTACTACAAACGGTTCGAAGTCACAGATCTGAAGCGTGCGGGATTGAAGCTGCAGGAGGGACTGCTATCATGGTAGCACAAGAACAACTGTCTGGTTGTTTCAGTAAAGCTTGGAGGCTAATTTAGTACCGCAAGCCAGAATAGATTCTTCGAAGAGAATTGGACCTGCGTAAGTAGTTCGAGCGACTGAACGCCAAGAAGCCGAGGGAAGGCGATATCGAGTGCTCCACACAATGACCATTGGCAATCATAACTTAAATTGAATCGTTGCTTGCAATAAATGTACTCTGCGCGGCTACTCAGGCAAAACTCCCCAATTAAGCTCGAGGAGTACCTAGCCCGAAAGGACTTCGAGCTAGCCGAGCTATTTCGCGTGCCCAACATCATCAGCGATATCAAGAGCAACTTCTAGAGGTTTGTGAATTACCTCAAGACGCGCAAGGGGATGATCAAGCAGCTGATTGACCTCGTCACCGACGTCAGTCAGCAGCAGATCGAGGAGCAAGAGGACCTCAAGAGGTACGCTTCAAGTCATTTAGGTGCTGCTTCTGCGCCACTGAAGTACTCTCCAACGACGAGGATGAGCTCATGCAGCTCTACTTCCACTTGCCAGATGAGGGAATCATATAGGAAGATATTCCCGACGCCACCGAAGACTTCGAAAAACTGCTGAGCTAAGAACCCACTGTAATCATAAGCGGGGAGGACTAACCAGCTGAAGGTGAGATCCTCGATCACCTATTGAGCTACCTGAAGCGGGTACAGCCTACCAACTAAGCCCTAAATGGGTACTACGTACGCATCCTAAACAACATCATTCGGAAAAAGGGTCTACTGTTCCTAGGTTTCCTCCAGAGTCACTAGCACTACCTAGACTGCATCACTGATAGCTTGCGATCACCGTCGATGGGCGCGTTGTTAGTTCGCATCCTCACCATCGACGATGAGAAGAAGTAGTACCCGTTTGAGGTAATTTCAACCGCTATTGCAGAGCGTCAAGAACTCGATCGTGAAAAAGGTGGCAGCCAGCTATCTGTCTAACATTGAGTTCACAGATGTGTGTGAATCGTTGTGCATGCTCATTGAAGATGCCTTCCAATCAATCAAGAACCGCTATTTCGAGTTTCCTGAAGACTTCGTGCGCTGCCTGAATTACATCGTCAGCGAGGAGGCAGTTAACCGATTGGTGGATCGGTATAAGGAGGCATCACCTGCTGCTATGGAGAATCTCAGTGTTATGCTTGGTATACTCATGCGAAAGATGAACAACGAAGTGGAAGAGTTTGCGCAGTACCAAAAGGAACGCAAGGAGAGCAAGCCTATGACATCCTAAGACTTTATCCTCAAGTTCGAACTACAGCCACTCACCTATAGGTTCAGTTAGCTCATCCAAGTGCTGAAGGGGGACAGTTACAAGCAGGCAGGCTAATATTCGAAGCAAAAGCTGATCGACCTGTTGGTGTAAATTACCAAAGGGCCTGGATTATTCGCAAGTCCCGGACTGCAGATCGATGAGATCTTCGATGTGCTCTTCGAGTAGTTCGCGGGTGCTCGAGCACATGGAATTCTCCGTAATTCACTCTTTGAGCTTCTAAAAACTTTCGTGATTAAGAGTCCAATCACTAATATCGAGAAACTCAGACTCAGCGACCGTAAGTGGCTGGAACGAAACTTCCCTCAGGTAATGGAGAACACTGAGCAACAGAAAACCGTGAATATGGATGAAAGGTACGGTCACGAGTCTCACTTATTGATTGAACTCGAAAAGCGTCTACCTAACTTCTTCGAGTAATTTGAGAAGGATTTTGGCATAAGTCTGAGACAACTCAAAGAGAAATACAATAAACCGTTGGCGGAGTAGGCAAAGAAGAACACTTACAATGAGCAGGATGATGATGACGATGGAATTGTACTGTTTCGGCAGTCGGCAGTGCTCAGCTTGGGAACACAAGATATTAAGGGAGGTGTTATGGTTGGCAGGAATAAAGACATAGCGCTACCCAGTCTGCGTTATATGAGTGAGACTAAGAAAGTGAGAATTGAAGTGAAGACATTAGACATCGAGCTAGAGAAAAAGCTGGTGACACAAATCGAGGAGGAGGAGATTGTTGTCACTGGTGACAAGCTCATGGAGGTTGAAGAGGATATTGAGATGGTTATTCCTAGTGGAAAGATCACCATTCAGGAGAAGATTCCCTATTTCATTCCTAAGAGCATACCCGATACCATTCCAGACACCATCACGGATGCAATCCCCACTGCCATTCCAGGCTTTATTCGGGACACAATTCCGGATACAATCCCAACACCGTAATTCATCCCAGACACCATTCCATAATTTATTCCTGAAAAGATTCCTGAGGTCATCCAAAGGGTTTCAGAGACGGTACCTGAGGTAGTTGGTGCGAGCCCAAGAGCTGACCCTGAGCCACAAGATCTGTAAATCGTCGATCTGACAACCGAGAAGCAATCATAGGCTGCAGCAGCATAATCTATACCGATTGCGAAGACACTAACGATCTCCAACGGAAAGCAGTTCACCCGAATCATTGACCTGACGCCTGTCCCGCTGAACACCTCGAACGCGCTGGTTCAGTTCTGCTGCCCACATTATAGGCTGTTGTGACTGTGCCCGCCGTGATTTCGATTATTAATTTCGAAGATGAATCGAATGCCCGAAGACTTTTTACTGAAGGTAATCATCGTGGGCGATTCTGCGGTTGGCAAGACCAAACTCTTGTCACGCTTCGCCGACAACAGTTACAATACCAGCTACGTCTCTACTATTGGTGTTGACTTCAAGGTGCAGACCATCATACTAGACGGTAAAAAGGTAAAGTTTCAAATATGGGATACGGCTGGGCAGGAACGCTATCGCACCATTGCTCAGACCTATTACAAGGGGGCTTCAGGGGTTATTCTTGCCTATTCCGTGACAGACCCTGACTCTCTCGCACACATCGGTACTGTCTTCAAAGCAAGTAGAAACATGGACAGCACAAATCCGTGAAAGTGCACAGGCAGACATAAAGATGTACCTCGTGGGAAACAAAATGGACGATGAAGCTGATCGAAAGATCTCTGCAGAAGAAGGTAGGAAGATGGCTGAGAAGTATGGCATACCATTCAGCGAGACATCTGCGAAGGAGGGTACCAATGTGACTTAAGTCTTCGAATCGCTTGGCCGATTGATACTGGCTGAGCTTAGTAAAATTCCGTTGGAAGACTTGGCTGGTTGCCGCATTCACGAATGTCGAGTGCCAGCAACCTCCGGGAAATGCAGTTGCTGATTTCCACGCAGATGATAATATTTAGCAAAAAAAATGTGGGTTTAAAAGGTTGAATATCCCTGGCCATATAAATTAATATCAACAAGGAAATGATCCACCGTCAGAACGTCAGCGTCTGGGAGCCATTCAAGAAGAAGGATGCCAAGGGACTTGAAAAGACCAAGCAGAACATCGTGCTGCCCGGCGTTTTCGCTACCGGCGTCCGTCTGGATATTGTCAACGAGGTGCACAAGAACATGAGCAAGAATCGCAGGCAGGGTCACGCCGTTGACCCCCGTGCTGGTATGAAGCACTCCGCTGAGAGTTGGGGAACTGGTCGAGCCGTCTCCCGTATTCCTCGTGTTGGTGGTAGTGGAACCCATCGTAGTGGTCAGGGAGCCTTTGGAAACATGTGCAGGAAGGGTCGCATGTTCGCTCCTATCAAGATCTGGAGGAGATGGCACCGCAAGGTCAACATCAGGCAAAAGAGGTACGCCACCGCTTCGGCTCTCGCTGCCTCCGCTGTTCTGCCCTTGGTGCAGTCCCGCGGTCATCGTGTGGATGAGGTCCCCGAGCTCCCTCTCGTCATTGACAACAAGGTCGAGGGTATCGAGCGCACAAAGGAGGCCGTTCAGTTCCTCAAGGACGTTGGTGCCTATCCCGACGTTAGAAAGGTCATCGACACTGTCGGAGTCCGAGCTGGTCTGGGCAAGCTCCGTAACCGACGTTATCGCAGCCGACGTGGACCCCTTATTGTCTACAAGGGTGACAACGTCCCTCTGCTCCGTGCCGTCCGAAACATCCCCGGTGTGGAGACCCTCCACGTCAGCCGACTGAATCTCCTTCAGCTGGCCCCAGGAGGACACGTTGGTAGGTTCATCATCTGGACTGCCGATGCCTTCAAGGAACTCAACAATATCTTCGGAACCCGCAGGTTCAGTGGAGTCCAAAAGAAGGGCTACGTTCTGCCCCGCGCTGAGGTTACCAACCCCGACATCAGCCGAGTCATCAACAGCAACGAAGTTCAAAGCGCCATCCGTGCCAAGAAGCGCGATGTTCCCGCTCATCATATCCAGAAGCGCAACCCTCTGCGTAATCACAAGGCCCTGCATGACCTGAACCCCGCTGCTACCCTCGCCAGGCTGCAGGCTGCTAAGGTCAATGAGGAGAACCGTCTCCGCAGACAGGCCATCCTGAAGGAGAAGCGCAAACTCCCTGCTGATCAGAAGAAGATCGTCGTCCAGCGCAAGAAGGCTTCGAGCAAGTGGATCACCAACCTCCACAAGCAGGTTGCTGATTCATTCAAGCGTGCCCAGGATGATGAGCTCGCACTCAAGAAGCTGGAGAGGCAAATCGAATGAGTGATGCTCCCTATTTAAATCCGATAAGACCCACCAATAACTTAAAACATCCAAAAGGACACAATCTGTCAGGGGTTGTAGCTCACTATCACATAATGGTTGTCCTCGCTGAGGTAGGTGAGACGCCAAGCACGAGCTGCGGGGCTATCTTTGTATTCAATCTTTGTCAGTGGTGCATTCTTTATCAATGAGGGGTATTTGATCTTGGCTATCTGATCGATCCTCTGGAAAACTTTATCGTTGATGCTATCGGAGTAGCCGTTTTCAGAATACCCGTCCAGAGTAGGAGCTGGCTGGAAGCTTTGGGACTTGAAGTAATCGATGTTTACGATACGATTAGTAAGGCCAATCGATGCGCATATAGTGGCAAAGCTGTTGTCCACGATGTAGCTGTTGCAGGATCGTAACCGATCGGTCTCCGGATTAGTAGTTGCTGATACGCTGAGGATTGAAACCTGACGTGAATTTAATCTTCTGCGAAGGTAGTCGAGAATTGCACGGTTGACGGTGACCCCTTCCTGTAGGACCAACCACTTTTGGTTCCAGAACAGGGTGTAGTAGTTCTTGACAGCTACCGGCAAAGATAGCTTGGCGAAGCTCATAATGCTGACAACATCGAAATATGTGCGTATTGTGACAGAGAAATCTCCAATGGGCCCAGAATAGCCGAATTGGTAGACAACCGTAGAGAGTTGGGTAAAGTTGAGTTGTTCAACGCTCTTCAGTTCAGACTGGTTGAGGTAGTCCTTAAAAACGCGTCTAACACTATCTTCAATGTCAGCAAACACCGATGAAGTAAAGTTTGTGCGGGTGGGAACTGGCTTAACCTCAGCAGTGATGTTGATGGCGTGCTGGAGGCTAGCATGAGAGTGGTAAACTGTCGATCGGTAGAAGCTGCCATTGGCGACCCGATACATCACTCGGAACATCGTGATGTTGGGTACGAATGTATTGGAATCAACGTAGACAAGCTGGCTAGCATTGGCATAGTCTTTGATCGATAGACGGAGGTAGCTCAAGGACTGCTGGAATGTATCGTTGTTCGCAATGAGCTGATCAATATTTTCCGGTTTGAAGTTGAGATTCGATTAGTAGAAAAGAGGGATAGTGTTGGCATTGAGGTTAAACACGCTTTGGTTGTTCAAGGGCGAAATCGAAGAATTATTGCCAGTAGAAGTAGCGTTGGTCTGAACCGTAGTATTTTGCTGTGGTACGCTGGCGTTGTTAGTCGATGGTGTTGGGTTGGGTACAACGGCTGGAACTTCAGTTGTTTTATTACCCGCGGCACTATTATTGGTGGACGGTTGTTGTGGGCCAGTGTTCACTGGTACGTTCTTCGTTTCATTGGTTGCTGGTACTTGAGGAATCGTGATGTTAGGTGTTTCCACAAGCTGCTTGTTGCCACTAATATCTTGACCTGTTTAGATGCCTACCTGATTTACAATATCAACTGTGAGGGTGCCAGGATTAGTGAGGTTGTCGACCTCCACTATCATGTTTCGTCCCGTAGGGTTTCTTGGGTTTTCGACACCTCTCAGCTCTGGAGGAATAGCCCCTGGATTAAAAACTGGTGCCGCTGGCAATACCGAAGTATTGGCATTACCGCTTGTCCCCGACGTCCGAGGAGCATCAACTGTCGCAGTGTTTACCATTACTGTGCAGAGCACCATTGCTAGAAGGAGTTATCGCTTGATCATGGTTGGCGTGAGAATTTAAAATAATAATATTAGCGTTAACTGCAGCAAGCAGGGAAGAATGAAATCAGAGGCCAGGTACCAACGAACTTGTGAAGGGGTTATTCTACTTGTTAGCGGTCAAGTGTAATTTGGCGTAGCCCAGTAACGAAATAGTGTAGGTTGAGTTTGGTTGGACCTCTCGGTATTGGAACAGTAGGTAGACTAGTGGAACCTGAATAGTGAGGTTCGGGTACCTTAGCGAACATCATCATCACGGTGAACAGTACGATGAAGCGGAGAGTGCCAGTCTGGTTTTGGCTGTAAACGCCATTCACAGGTGGGCTCCAGTGGTCACCGGCATAGGTCATTAGCCAAATTAAATCCAGGACGATGCTGATAGCTGCCAGCCCCATACAGATCTTAATATAGGTGGTGTCGAAATAGTTGAGCAGGAAGATGGACAGGATGATGACCAACACAAGCAGCTGCATAGACGACTATCTTACGTTCAGGAAGTCGTACTTGATGTACATCATGAACACCTCAAGCAGCAACAAACCCAGTGTGAGCCAAAGCATCCATTTTAGCTAGTCGTTAGGAGTGCCTGACAGAATTTGTGAATGCGGCAAAGAAACATAGTCGTGGTAGTCGGCGGGATTCCCCACCGGAGCTGTTCTCCTTCCACCAAGCAAAGTTTGTTGGTCAATGCCAAATGGAACTGTCACCAGCTCCAAATCCTCACGGTACTCCGCACAATCCCTCTAGGTTTCACCGATCTGATCGTTGAGGCTTCTCAGTTCCTGTGTTCTGATCTGCGAACGCTGGTTGGGATCTCGTTCCAACTGACGCTTCTTCTACTGCAAGGACCCTATCTTTTCTGGGATAAGCTAGTGCCAGTACAAGTGAGTTCGTTTATCTTGTCGACTAGAATTCCCTGAGCCTGCCCAACGACGGAGCAGAGTTGGTCAACCTCAGCTTCCTGCCGGCTGTTCAGCTCGGCCTGCTCCCATAGTTCGCTGGCAACATCCCTATCGAATGGTTAGCCCTGAATCACTGAGATGGTGCTACCAGCATTTCGTCGAGTAGTTCGTAGAAGGTGTGCTGGCTGATGCGGGCGCTCCTTGGATAGCCCTTACTCTCGAAGGCACCGGCCACCTTAGCGAGCGATGACATAGCTAACTATAATATTCGAAGTAGTAACGGACCTGTCTGCCGCTTATAACCATAACCATACCACGCAAAAGGTCAGTGAAGCAGTGGCAACTATCGCATGTGGGAAGCGGTTCAGTTGGCTTGATCTTCCTTGAGATGTAATACCATAGCTTTTGTGGAGTGCCGCTGACTGGCAGTGTACAGAGAACCCTGTCCGCCATTATTTGAACCTCTTGGAAGTCGACCCTTAGAATATTGTCTACTGACAAACTTCGGAAGAAAGTTATCTCGGAGTGTTGGGCTATTCGACACTGCGAGTAAGTAGCGCTGTAAGTTGCCGAGTTCACGGCTGGGAGGAAACACCCTTGTGGGTTCACCGCCTGCCATCCGAATGGCTTCGTTATGAAACAAACTCGAGAGTTCATGACCTCGGTTGATGATGCCTTCGTTGATGCAACGGTGCTATGTGGATAATCTACCAAGTGCTTCCTCACGATGCTGTATGGAACGAGTCTTGGGCGTTAACGTTGATTTTTTCGCTGTCAATCTGAACTGTTGGCGCTATGCTTTGCTGTTTCCATCGATTGCTATGGAAGTCCAAGATTCTATCATGCTATAATTAATATCGATTGGGCTACTAGGAGACTATCCGAAGAGCTAAGATTGGCAACCTCACCGTTTGATGCTGCCTGTCGGTTATAAAACATTTCGCTAATTGAATGATTTCTAAGGAGGAGAGGCTTCAGTACGGAGAAATCCTTCGGGAACAGGTAGTGTGCTTGTCAATTGTAGATGCGCGAAAAGGAACGGCGGAAGCAGTTGGAAGACCTAGAGAAGAGGGGTGCACCGCGAATGCTCCAACCATAACCTCAGCAGTACTACCCACCACAGCAAGTGACCTACCAACCATCGCAACCTCAACAGCAGGTCGTACAACCTCCACCAGCATATACACTGCCCCCGGAACCGCATTACAAGGAAAACTCCTATAGTCAGAGTCCTGTATTGGACAAGAAGGAGATTCTGCAGAAGAAGCTAGAGATGCAGGACTACAACCCGTTCGGTAGGGGTGGTTCAGGAGCACCGATGCGTGATCAACGAGGAGAAATAATCACGAACCGCAAACCAGCAGCAATATCACAGCCGAGCAATTCAGCTAATTACGCACGTACCTTTCAATGTAACATAGAGTACGAGCAGGTGTATGCACCTCCACAGCAACAGCAGGTTTATCAGCAACAGCAGCACTATGGGAGCCAGCAAAATATTATGCAAGGAGCCCAGCATCTTGACAACCAACCGTACAGTCCACCACCCCCATCACAGCAGGTTCCTCAAGTGCTCACCTACTCCCAACCGCACCAACCACAGTTGCAACCCATCATGGAGGTCTATCAGCCTTCGTTTGTACAGTCCCCTCCACCACAGCATCAACCCGATGAAGTATATCGAGCTGGTGGGCGGAATCTCCTGCAGATGGAGAATGTCGGAATCGAAGAGATAAACCTCAAGTACAAAACCGTTTCATTCTTAGGCAACGACAAAAGATGGAACTTCAAAAAGTATTGCAGCAGCAAATCGATGATGCCGCTCGCCGCAAAAAGGAAGCAGAGGAGAAGGAGAGGCAACTTGAATTTAAGCGTGAGGAAGATCATAGGAGGTACTTGGAAGAGGAAAAGCGGAGAGAATAAGCAGAAAAACGTAAGAAGCAGATCGAGGAGGAGAACAGGTTGGCTGTACTTTAACGAGCCCGACAGCCAGTTGTAGACGCTAATAACAATAAAAAACGCAAGAATTTCGTGGAGATGCCACCTATTCAATTGCAGTAGTCACCTCAAATTTCTAGCCGTCCGCACCCACAGTCAGGTCCTGTGCCGCAATAGAACTACGTGGTACAGCGACAACAAATCCCCTCTCCTTCCCCAGATCTTCAGCAATAGGAAGATAACCTAGATTCAATTCAAGACGTCGAAGGTGCTTTCAATACCGAGATAAGCCGAGACTTTTTGCGCAAAGAGAAATAGAAGCACCCATAGCGCCGTAATAGAGATCGCGAATTGGAATAGATCAAGAATCGCATCCACAATATGCAGCAAGAACTGAGTAACAAGAATGAAATGCACAACAACTAGATAGAAAAGGTAAGACTATAAGCAGATCGAGCAAGGATGGAAAAGCAGAATACAGAATTAGAACTGAACCGGTTAAAGGAGGAATTAAGAAGAAAGATCGACGAAGAGAACGAGCGGTTGCACATTGCCCTCTTGAAAAACGACCCATCTAACTATGTTCCACCCTCCAAGATAATAGCTGAACCCGCTAAGGACTATCCACCCAAACCGCCAACACCTTTGCGAGATTCGGGGAGGGATAAGCTTGTTGAGAAGACCTATCGAGTGCAGGAAGAAAACGTAAATATAAGCAATAGCTCGAACAACTTTGACACTGGGCTGCAAAGTTTAGTTGCTGAAAGTCGGAAGATTCCAGTACTGCTCAAGAATAACGATAAGCTCACGATGTCAAGGATAGAGGAGTTCGCAGTCGACAGCCGCTTCTTCCACAAGAAGTCAACAAACAATGTTGTCCAAAAACGTAACGATGTTATATACGAGGCCGAGGAAGACGAAAACAATAATGCAGTTCCGCAAAACTTCAATAGCCAATACCGACCCAAGAGTAAAAAGCAGGATGACCTGTACGCCAACGAATTTGCAGATGGGGATGAGCTTGACAAGTTTGTCAGGAATAGAGCTCAACCTCAGCAACACGGCGACATAGGCAAATGGTCAATGAACATGAGTTCAGTAGGCTCCGAAATGAACAAAGAAATCGAAGTTATCCTGAAAGACCAACGGCGGGTTCCTTCTCGGGGCCACGATAACAGCGAGCGTTTGCCTACAAAGTTGTCAAATGCTGGCAAGAATATTGTCAGCGATAAGTATGGTTACGGTGCCGAAAACTTTACTCTGAATTCGGAGCTTCCGGGTTCCATAAATGGGGCATGTACAGCTTCACTAATTCAGACGGCACACAGAACTCCTTCAATTTGGAGAGAATTAACAAACACAGCGATCGACTGCTAGAGAAACTCGACGCGTTTGGTTCTGGAGCAGGCAACGATAACGAATTAGGGCGCCTCAATATTATGCTGGATAACTACCCCTCGTGATTCCCTAGCTTTCCATTCTGCTATACTTCAAATGGGCAGACATGCGATCAGTAGCAGAATTAATGCTGAGAGAACACCCAAATAGTAGGGGTGCTCCAACAGTCGGTAGTTTTTGTGGTGTGCTCGGAACTAATCGGCGATGATATCCAATCCTTCCCTATTTCGTTGTGGAGATAAGTGCAAGCTGGTGTGGATCTGGGAGCTTGTTAACCTTTTCAGCTCTGAGTACTCCTTGTGGATCTGCTGTTTCTCCAGTGTTGAGCGACGGCTACTAAACATCGCGGAACGAGGCTAATGAGACGTAGCCCTTTGCATCTTTTTGGGGCTCATTTGAAGCAACAGTTCCTCCGGCAAGTCCGAACTCTTTGAATTCGCAAGCTGCTTCGGGTTTGTCTCAATTTTGATGAAAGCACGATTACGTTTTGCCAACAATGGACTTAGCTCCTGTTTGCTATTGTTATTCGACTGTTCGGGCTACCTCTTTTGGGAAGCTGATAGTTCCTATTTAGAATTGTCTTCTTTAAAGAAGGAACAGTTCTCAGAAGGGTGATCATCCGCATTCTCTTCTTCAACTGCCTCTTTTATCGCTTCGACCTCCGGATGGTTATCATTGGCCAGTGTAAATAGATTGTTCACCTTAACGAGACCTTCACCAAATGCGTACAGTCTGAACTCTGTATTGGGCGTGTAAATGTTATCGTCTAAGTACTCTTCAAACGACTCTCCTTCAGAATTATGGGAACGTGAATGTTAATGCTGTGAATTGCTGAAGCTGTTGTTGTGTGAGGAATGTGCAGAATTGCTGTGCTAGTCCCGTTAGTGTTTTTCCATGATATAGGGCAGGCGGCGGTTCGGACCTTTGACTTATCGCTGTACCGACAAATGGTTATTATCCAGCCCCATTGCAAAGTTAAACACGTTCTCGACTTATTCCGGAATGTCGTCGGTTGGTGGTGGCTCCACCACTAAAATTTGGATGTTGGTATCCTCCTATTTCTGCGCTTCAGGCTCACATTGGATCACCTATGATTACGTTTGACATGCTGTTTCGTTGGTCTCAATTAAAGGATTTGGGCCGAAATGGCACATGAAAGACTTATTGAAGTTGGGTGTGTAACTGCCAGACAACCCTCCACCGAATTCATCGTCGGAGTGGGTGGGCATGATAATATCCGGCTGACATGCTTCCAACTCTTGGATTCGGCTGCGAAGGGTCTGGATCTATGAATCCTTTTCCTCTCTGAGTTGCATAAGTCGTTCATGGGTTTACACAAGCTGCTTATTGGATTCGCTGAAGAGTTTTAGCAGTTTACTGTACTTGATCTCAAGTAACTTATAGTTGAGGATCGTCATTCGGCTATCCTGTAGCTCTTTGCAGGGATGCCCATAGTCGCTGTCTCTCGCATCCGAAGCAGTATCCTCGCTGGAGGTACTCATATCGAGTTGCTGCTGAAGTCGACGTGATGCCATAGTTATATAATACGGGGACCTCCATCGAGACCATCATTTGCGGCGCTTCTTATCCTTGATTTCCTTTGGCTAGTTGGCATAGCTGATCTTCAACCCGACCTTGTCCGACTTATCGAAGCGGTAGCCCTGCAGCGTGGACATCGCGATGGTCGCCTGCAAAGCGTTCTCGAAGTCGACGAAGCAGAGATAGTAATTCCGGTTGTTGTTGGCGGTCTTGGGAATCAGTCGAACACATTGGAAGCCAGGGAATGGGCGGAAGATGTCTACATTAGGAATGGACGTACGGCTGACCTCGCGCTCATTAGTGTCGTTGGGGACGCCGTCGACATACAGGCTGTTAGTGGCGTCACTGCTGATGCTGAAGAGGGCAATGGATTGCGATTGCGACCCGGAGTTGAACCCCGAAAAACCGGAATGCGAACCGAACTCACTTCCGCGCATGGGCATCATCATCTGCGGGCGATAGCTGGGTTCGTAAGGCTCTGCTTCGCGGAACGACGTACATCCAAGAGGTGGTGGCATGCGGCCTCCCATTGAGCTGCCGCCCATCATTGGGTTGTAGTTCATATGCTAATTATTATACGAGGCTCGTTCTACTGCCACAGCCAAAGCTCCAAACCATACAATTTACAGAGTTGGCGCTCACTGCCATCAAATATTCGCGTAGCCGCGCTAATTTTGGATCTCGTGTTCTCTGAGAGCCTCGCCCAGCGATTCGGGAATACGGTTGATTTGTTGCTTGTTCTAATGCGCCATAAAATCCTCTGCAAGGTAGGTGATTAGCAGGCCCTCAGCTGAATCGGAGTGTGCTAGCACAAAATAAGTGAGAATGAAGTAGCCACCAGCGAAGATGCACAATAAAGCTTTTGGAGATACATCCGAATTGAGTAGCTGGTGCTTATCTATTGAGTAACCAACCACGACGATGAGTGCCAAGAGCCATAAATGGGCAGTTAACCGAAAGATCTACATTATAGCTTGCGTTACCCTATTGGCAGAACGACCACCTTCGAGCTTTTCACTTCGATGGCAGAGGTATTCGGAACAACTCGCAGCAACACAGTAAGGTGCCCCTGTGAGATTGATGTAGGCATATGCGTCCTACCGAATAAGCTGCATAGTGTTGATGAGTGCTCCACAACAGCAATGGAATGGTGAGGCGAGGAATCCACAGGGACCTTTCTCCTCGGGCTTGATTACCTCAAAGAATTACCGTCAGCAGGTCGAATAGAAGTTCGGGTAAGAATAAAAACCCATTGAGGAAGGAACCAAGTGCGATCGACCCGAAGTTCATTGCGAATAGCCTTCGTGTGGGCAACAAGCAATTCGTAGATTCGTGAGTGAAATACCACTCCACAGCGTTGCCAGACACGTTAAAGTTAACTGCAATGAGTGAGATAAGTACATGAGTCTCTCAGGAAGGAGATGCCCCAGATCAGCTGGATCAGAGTCAGTATGTTCCAGTACGTCCATGGCGAAGTCTGCCAGTAGATGTCGTTCGGTTATTTGGTGAGGGGGTTTCCAGAGGAGAAAGCGAGGTATTAAAAGATCGTCAAAGTAATGAGTCCCAAACTCAGCAGAATATACACTGGAATGTAAGTGAATACGCAAGGTGACCTTCCGAGGAATCTTGTGGCTGTATCAATGAATATTGAGCAGATCCTAATTTCAAGGCGCATCCAGTAAAGATAGAAAAGGCATACCAGTCCCAAGAAAAAAAGGGCGACAGCCACTACATTCATGAGGAGCCTCCACGTCTGAAAGGATGGTGAGTTGTCGAGGAATAGCATTGTAGCGAGACCAATACAAGCAACACCTGTCAAGGCGACCGAAGCCCACACCGCAATCTTGGGTGCAAACTGGACGAACAGCATGAACAGTACACCAGCCAACAACGCCAGAAGCAGTGTAATGCGAATAACGTCGTAAGACCTAAGAAAGTTCCACTTCCAGTGCAGATTGAACGTTGTAAGAACGCTGGTGGCGAGTTTTTGGTCGGTGGGTACACAGTAACCACCCAACCTGTCAATTTGTGGCTATGATTCATAGAACACGATGCCTGATGACGCACAGCGTATGTTGTTGGTAGGGGCACACAGCAACGGTTCTCCTGCCTTTGGGCAACTGCTTACACAAATACGGTTGATGTTGTTCTACGTCAATCTCTAATGTACGTTGGATTGCGGGCTTGTGAAGTATAAGTAGGGGTGCTGGGGAAGCTGGTGGCCGCATGTGCGCTTCTCGGCATCTGTCGGGTAGTTGATTTGGTAGAGGCTGTTAAGGTTGAGCATGAAGCACGCAGCTAGGAATGTCCCAAGCACGAATAGGAGGCACAATACAGTGCAGATCCGATCGGTGCAGGTGCGGTCGATGTCGCGGACTGGCAGTTCCTCAAAAGAGTGGATGGCAGTGCGTGGCATCGATCCCTTTGATATTTAAATATAAACTGAAAGAATGGATTGCTTCGTAGAAATGCTTCTGTTCTTTCAGGTATCAGCGAAGGAGAGGCAAAGTGTTTCCTTTGCGAAGGAGCAACGCATTGATATCCACATCCCTTAAAGATCTAATTTCAAAGATGTTTGTTCTGATCACTTCTTGATCACTTTATCGTGGAACTCGTTGATAAGCTTCTTGATGATGATGTTCGGCATTAGGTTCTTGTTCGCAAGAGGCAGGCCTGTCAAAGGGGATGTGTCGTGGGTCTTCAACCATTCTGCGACTGCCTGACGCTCGTAGGTTTGGCCATCGCATGTCATCACTGGATCGAAGAAGATTTCCCGTGTGATTGGGCAATAGAATGTCTCCGGGATCTCTCCTTTAAAGGCTTATTTCATCCTCAGCAGATCCTCCTTGTATTTATTATGGGCTTCGCTCACTCCCAGACTGAGGTTACGGTACTTGTTGGACACTTCCTCAATGATGCTCTCTTGCAACACAGGCTTAATCTTCTTGGACTGAATTGCAGCATCATAATGCTTCAGTGCATTGATAACTTCCTCGATACGAGATTTTTCCTGTCCTCTTTCCTCCATATCAGCGACATAGGTTTCCAGAGTACGCGCACCCGAGGTAATGCAGATAGCTCCGAGGATGACATCTATGCAGGCCTTTGGGGTTGTCATTCGTAGAACTCGTTCTTCTCCCAAGGTGTCTATCCACTGCTTGCTGATCTTCACCTCATGATTCTTGTTGTCATACTACTTCTTCAAGTGAAACACATTATAGTTCTCCATCAGCTTGCGCCATTCTGCTAAGGCATCAACCACTTCACCAGCTGGCTTCTCCCCCAACACCTTGTAGTAGTGGTTGACTTTGGGGTGATCGAAGTAACCTTCATCTCCAGTTACGAAGAAGAATGCCATTTCTGCTTGTGGGATCTTAGCGTAGTGGTTGTAAAAGTACGCTGCCAATTCATATGACTCATGCTGGTTGCCTCCTCCTCCACCTTCAAGCCAAATCTTGGCGATAAGCTCATCTATCTCCTTACCTTCTCCAAATCTGGAGACCTGAAGTGGGGCGTCATCTGCTATCGCGTCACCCACTGCACAGAAGCTGATAGAAGGAGAAGGAAGGTAGTTCTTCATCATTATCTGCCCGTAGAACATCGGGAGTTTGTCGTAGATGATCTATATAGGTTTCGCGGGTACCTTCGGCCATTCTCCCATACTGCCTGTCACGTCCAAGGCCATCACTATAGGGTTGCTCGTTTCGCTTATTATTTGCTCATCACCGACAGTGTAGGTCTTGGGGTCTAGTGCTTTGTTGGCTTTCTTCTCCTGCCCCACAACAGTGTTGCCGGAACTCGAACCTGTACTAGCTGGAATGACGTCTCGGTCGTAATAGCCACCTCCCATGATTAATTATTAATCATGGTATCCTACCCGGCAGATTTAAATTCACATTGGTACGGGGCAATACCGGCTCACAAGATAGTTGACTATTATTGGATTGCGGTAGGATTGAGTTTTTGAATTTATAATTATCCAGCAGATATGGGTGGAGGGTACTACGATCGGTAGGTGATCTCTTCGGAGGGAGGAGGAGCTGGAAACGATGTGGTTGGTAAGACCAACCAGCTCAATGCCGGACTTGACCCAAAAACCTACGTTGATGAAGACAATAGGATTACATCAGAAAATCTCAACCCAATAGTGTTTGCGTTAGACGTGACTGGCAGCATGGGAGAATGGCCAAAAGTATAGGCATTATGTTACGCAGATCATTTACGACAAGATGCCGATGTTCTACGGTCAGATCCTCATGAAAAACTACCTGCCAGATCCAGCTATCAGCTTTTGCGCAATAGGAGATGCTTATCATGATCAAGCTCCGCTACAGGTCACGAGGTTTGGCCAGGGCAAAGAAATTGATGAGCAGATAGCAAAGATGTGGTTGGAAGGTGGAGGAGGTCCCGGCCACGAAGAGTCCTATGAGTTCTCAGCCTACTTCTACAACCACTATGTAAAACTGTACAACACACAAATGGCCTTCTTCTTCGTCACCGGCGACGAGGCCTTTTACGATGAACCTGACCCGAAGGTTTATCTGAAGGCCTTGGGCGAGGAGCCGAGTAAAATGGTTCACGCAAACAAATAGTGGGCTGAAATCCGTAAGAATTACAACGTCTTCCTGCTGAAGAAAGAGTACAATGAAAGCTACGAAACCCAAATCTATAACCAGTGGGTTGGGGCCCTTGGAGGGCACGAGAGAATTCTTCGAACTAAGACACCAAAGGCATGCGTCGATATGATTCTTGGGGCAATTGCATTAACATCCGGTGCAAGGACCTTGCCGCAGTACGTTGAGGATATGAAGGAACGAGGTCAAAGTGAGGAAAGAATCAAGGAAGTTTCAGAATCCCTTGAGAGATATGCTAAGGCTCTAATCACCAAAAAGATCATTCCTGTTGGTGTTAAGGCAAACCAAGGCATTCCCATGAATCCTCTAAAATATCGATAAGAGCTGAAGGAGATGGTCGCTTTCGAGGATGAGAAGGACCATCTCACTGAATCATACTTCTGTCCTCTCACAAAGGAGCTATTCATTGATCCTGTCATGACTTCAGACGGTAATACTTTCGAAAAGCATGCCATTGAAGAGTGGCTAAAGACCAGCGACGTCTCCCCGCTCACACACGAAAAATTGGATAGCAAGTTCCTAATGCCAAATCCAATTGTTCAGACCCACATCCTGGACCACTATAAGAAGTATTTGGCTCGAAAAGCAATCAAGACATCCTCCAAATTGACCGAAGTTGAGAAACCAGCCGAAGTTAAAAAGGAGGAACACGAGGTTCCAAAAGAAGTGCCAAAGGAATAACATCCAGCACCGTGATGAATGAACCGTACATCGAACTAGTGATAATCAGTTTAGCTGTGGAACAAACTTAGCGAGTCTCTTTGGCTTGCCGTTGCTTGTGTCCAAGTTGCCCATGTCATGAAGAACACTCTGCTATGTCTTTAGCGGCAGATGAGTTTGGCAAAAGCGACGGCTCTCGTTGATGCTGGCTGGAGGATCAATTGTCTTTGCTTCCCTGGAGCTTATTGTGCTTAACTCATTAATGATATCCATCGTGTGATCGCGAACTGCATCCATCAGGCAAAGGGGAGGCTTGAAAGCATCTAACTTGTCAATATAGGTTAGCTCCTCCAAGATGAGCTTCATGTAGGTAAACAAAGGCCTGCTTCTATATTCCTGCTAGAATTTTTTAGAAGTCATCTGGGTGAGTCCAGGAAGTTAAGGTACCTCGCATTTACCCTCGGTAAACAGGAGATGAAGGATATCTGGCAAGGAACGGTTGCAACCGTTGATGACATTTGCAAGAATAGTCGATTCTTCCTCGATCAGAGACTTCACACTTTCTCTCCGGGCTCTCTCTGCCCTGATAAGGTATGCCTTAATGAATTCCTCGTGGAAGTTGGTCTTGATCTGGTCCTTCGTTATGCGCAAGCCAGAGAACAATCTGAACTTATCTGTGAGTTGCGCAGAGCGGTCACCTGCCTTGCTGTTGATAAAGTCCATATCGAACAACTCTCGCCCCTTTCCTGTTGGGCTTCGACCTCTTGGCAGCAGACTGGCGATTCCATCTTTAAACTTTTTGCTGGTTTCATCATCCTTTAGACCAAAGTAATCCTTGAATGCCTGGCTGTTATGGATTTCAAGACAGACATTCTGTTTGTCATTCCTGGACAGCACATCGTCTTCGTATTGCAAGACACCCAGATCTCCCTTCTTGAGCGCCTGCATAATATCAGATACTTTCGACTAGTGCAGTCTTGAGAACTCCTTCAAGTATGGTAATCTGTTAATGAAGTTCTAGTAACGAATGAAGTTGATCTCACCCTCTCGCAGTTTCTTGGCCTTTTTGAAAATCTCTCTTTCTTTGTAGACCTCCCAGCCGAGGCATTGTTGTTGAATAATAGTGACATTTCTCAGTAACTGTTCATTGTCAATCGAGAGCCTTTCCAACTTCTTCTTGAAGCCATCGTCTGAGGCATCCAATTGTCGATAAAGATCCTTTACGTCACACTATCTTACTCCCTTGGAGACCACATACTTCTCAAAAATCTTCTCCAGCAGATTCTGGCGATTGGGAGCAAATAGTAGCAAAGGATAGTGTTTTCTAAACTCTTGGAACTATTCAGTGAGAGAGAGTTCTTCGAGAAGCTGACTAATGGCTGGGTCTTTGAGAAGTTCACCGACACTAACAGAGTCGTAACTGACTTCCTCGCTGACGTACCCATCCACGACCAAAAAGTCTCGCACTACGCGTTTCAGAATGGACAGATTCCGAACATCGATGGGGTTGATTTCCGAATGCAATGCCTTGAATAGTTCTTCTATCTTTTTGAGCAGAGAAGTCGCTGCCCTGACAGCTTTGACGACGTCAAATTCATAAAGTAAGTTGTTTTCTTCGTCGTTCAAGATGGCCTTCAGGGTTTGATAGTCCAGTGAGGCCAGTCTCTTCTCCTGATGGATACAGCCAAAGCTCAGTTATTGGCAAATCCTGTTTAGAATATCATTTAGCAGGCTGAATTTGACTTCAGGAAGTCTCTTTCTTGCCTCTTCAAGCACACGATCCCTGAGTTGATGTTGGAGAAGTTCGAGATCAACCCCCAGGTAATCGACGTACTTAACAAACTTCGGGCATTGCGAACCGTCCAGCAGTTTATCCTGGATAGACCTCTTGGTCTGGTCCGAGATAGCTTCGCTTACTGTCACATGAAACACTGAACGATCCTCCACGATTCTATCTGCCAAGTCTTTGACAACCACAAAGCTCGGGAGGTTTGAGTTTACAAGCACCAGTTCCACTTCTCGAAGCGCACTAGCCTGCAATTTTGTCGGAGTGTGCCGATATTTCTTGATAAGCTCAAAGTCAGCATTTGTCGATATGGTCTGGATGAGTTGTTGGATAATAAATGAACTGAGGTGAACACAACCTTCGATAACACTCCAATCTCCCTTGGTGACGATGCTATAGACGAGTTACCGCCTTGCCTACTTCAGTGCGCTGGGGATGCCATAACGATCTAGCTCGTCGTTGATCAAACGGCAAACGTGTTATTGGCTTTCAGTAATGTCATTATCTTCGTCTTGCAGTGCTTGATGGTAATGAGAGTACCTTTCCATCCCGTCCTTTCCATTGATGAGATTGTACGCTTCGATGTACCGATTACGTATTGACGTGTGGCTATACAGTTGTACAAATTCGTAGCGATCAAGCAGCTCAGAGACCTCTTCATGGTATTATTCTGGAACCTGCAGGGCTTGAATTATCTTGTCAATATCTGCCAGTTTCCGTACTCGGAGTGGTTTGACGCTCATTTGCTTCAAGTAGTCCTTTAGTATGGTACTCTACTTCAACTCAGTTTGGAGCAGCGAGAGGTGTTCAGGGTTGAGGTTGAACTGTTAGAGGGGGGTATGGGGATCTTCCATCAGCTTTTCAATGAGTTGGTATTTGTCCTTTGGATGAATTATAACTCGGTTCGGCGAGAAAAGTCTCAGAAGGCTCCACCCGAACTAGGCCTTGGCCTACACCAGAGGCCCATCGTCAGCATTGCAGAATCTCTTGAAGACCTCAATCTGATGAATCCAAGAAATAAGCCGTTACTTGTTCTGGCGACTCAGCTCTATCTGTTCGTTTGTCTTGAGGCATGTCAAACTCTTTTTGGTGATGATCTCTTTCAATAGTTGCTTTTGTAGCTCTTCTTCGGTGTCAGGATCCTCGCCTTTAATGAAGTATTTCAGCAATAGTGCGACACTCTCTGTTGCTTGCTGCTTCAAAGAAGGTTATCTCATGAAATTTCGAATGTCTTTGTTTTGCGACAGGGCCTCCCAGAATCCGATACAATCGGCTCGGCTGATCGACTCAGCTTCTTCCAGTTGCCTAAACCCTAGGATGCTTCTCCTTGCAAGCAATCCATCCACAAGCAACCTCCTCTCGCCCAATTCAAGCTGATGGCAATGAGATTCATTCTGATGTAGGATAGCTTTGTCGACTGATAGTGTCACAGCCTATTTGTAGCACTCCTCTTGTAAATCTAACAGTCTGGTCAGGCTTCCTTCTCTTTCGGCATTTGCAATGAATTATCTCAATTCTGCACGTTATGCTTCCTTGAGCTCTGGAGGCCGTTCTAGGAGAAATTGAGAGGGTATGCTAGACAGTAGCAGAGCAATCTGCTTTCTTCGATACTCAGGTGAGTTCAAGAGGCATCTTGCAGAGATGCCATCTTTCTTGTCAAGCACAAACTGCTCAAAGCACTTCTCCAAAGACGGCACAGGTACTTGATAGTCAAACTCATCTTCATAGAACTGATCTAGCTGGCCGTCCCTGCTTGAAGTTTCCAGATGCTCGCTCTGCTGGGTCTTCATAAAATATAACGCGCGACCAACGGCTACTCTCATTAAAGTACCGAGACATTAAAGCTTGAATTTACACGACGATAAACATCAGAAGTAAGTAGCTTCACAATCGACGACTGTTGGCCCTTAGTCTTCCTCTTCGGTTTCAAGTTGGTACCCGAAGTGAGTCTCCAACAGTTCGAAAATCTTTCCGATACGCTTGCGTAGCTTCATTGGGACATCCTGTTCCACTTGGTATTCCATAAGTCGACGTAGACAGGCAACCATGAACGACTCCTTACTCAGCTCATCCACAAAGAAATCTTTGGGAAGTTGTTTGAGTTGACCAAAAAGCACGACTATAAACTCAAGCAGAAAAGAGAGTCTCTTACTTTCCAGGAAGGTAGTTTCACTGAAGCAAACAACATTGATAAGTTTTTTCCATTGCTACAGAGAGTCGAGTGAGCAACCCAACAGAAAACAGACGAAGCTATATTGCAGCTCTCCTAATAGGAGCCTTTCAACACCCTTGTACTCCCGAGCCAAGAGGAACTCTAATATCGGTGATTTGTCGAGGTTTACTTTGGTGGTGTCAGAAGGCTCTCCTGTCAATTTCTTTGGTACGTCTGTATAGTAAATGCTGCCTTGGATATTGTTAAAGCTACCAGTGGAAGGTGCAGGTGGGGGCTAAACCAGTTAAGTCTGCTCTTGCTGAGGCTATTCATTCTCCTCATCGTCAATGTTCAACTATTCAATTGCCTGTTCGACCTGATCGTTTCTCCGATCATACTCCTGTCCAATGTGATGGATCGTATGGAGAGGATCCAACTTATCGAGTACCTCTTGTGTGATGTGGTTGGTTGATTGTTGCCATATTGCGATTCTTTGGTTCGGATAACCTCCCAAGTAACAATCATAGTGACCGTCTTTTACAGCTTGCCCAGCAACGGTTTCCTCATAGCCAGTGACTCTCACAAAATCCTGGTACTGCTTGTTCCACTTCAGTACGATCACAGTTTGCTGTGGTTATTGCCCTGCCGGTCGTGCCTGACCAAACATCAGAAACCTGCCGATTTGAAACATATTCTTCTCGTCTGAAAGAGAGTAATGCAGGTAATGGCAACCGTCTGGAATGTTTTTGATGCCCTTGAACTTGCTTTCCACTTTCCAGCTTGTGTTGTCAAAGCCAAGCTACATCCCTTAGGGTAACTCTTGAAAGAGGAGGACTCCCGTGTGGTTCCGATCTGGAGCGAACTCTTCAGCAATCATTTTATCGCCTCGTATATAATATTCTTGGTGATGTATAAACTCCAAGTACTGTTGCTGGCGGTGATAGTGGCCGTTTGTCTCAGCGAAGGGATTCACGTGGACTTGCAGAACTCCCTCCTCAAGGACTCCTCTGGCCGTTACCGCCTCTACCACGGCGTAAACGCGGTCTACAAGATCTTCCCTTTCCATCCCATCACAGACCATTTCGACTCCAACAGCTCCCTGTGCGAGGAGGACCTGATGAACCTACAGGCGTGGGGGATGAACGTCATCCGACTGCACGTGGCATGGGAAGGCGTCGAACCACAACGCGGCCAATACAACTTCACCTACATCCAGAAGCTGCGCGAGATCGTGCAGAGCTGCGACAAGTACGGCATCTCCGTCATCCTCGACAGCCATCAGGACCTGTTCTCCAAGAAGTTCTGCGGTGAGGGCTTTCCCGACTGGGCTGTCAAGCACAACCACACCTTCCCCTTTCCCCTCCCCATCAAGCTCCGCAAGGACGCTCAAGGTTATCCACTCGTGGAGGATTGCTTGAAGCAACCCTTCGCATTATTCTACACCACTTACGATGTGATGCGCTTTCAGCAGGACTTCTTCACTGATGCCGATGGAATCGCAGGCCACTTTGCTAACATGTGGATTGAAGTAGCTAAAGTTATGCACGATCTACCCAACGTTCTTGGATACGAAATTGTGAATGAACCTTCAGGAGCAAACCTCTACGACTATCCCTACAATTTCCTGTGGCCGGGAGTAAGCAACAATAAGTTTTTACTTCCCTTCTACAAGCGAGTAAACAAAGCCATCCGTTCGATCGACAAACAAAAACTCTTATTCTTTGAACCTAGTGTCGTGGACGTGTTCGCAGGTGGGTTTGTAGAGACTCCAGGAGGAATCTTTGAGCTGGAGAAACAGGTCTTTAGCTATCATTTGTACTGTCCCTTAGTTACTTCTCAAGGCCAACCAACCTCTCCTTCCTTTTGCAAAAAATTCGATGAGCTTACCTTACAATCCAAGTTCGACAATTATAAGGCATTAGGCGTCGGTGGATTTCTAACTGAGTTCGGGGCACTCTCTGATTCGACAAAGAGCGCTGATGAAGTCTTGAGGATCACAAAATTCGCAGAGGATAATTTCCAAAGTTGGGTTTATTGGCAATTCAAGTACTTCCAGGACGTCACAACAGCGGCAAAACCAGCAACAACTGAGAGTTTTTACTTCGAAAACGGTACCCTGCAAACCCATAAGGTGCGGGCTTTGACCCACCCCTACGCCTACGCCATCTGCGGAGAGCCAGTGAGTAGCGAGTTCACAGACTCCTCCTTCCGGTTCACCTTCCAGCTGGGGTTCTGCGGCGACTACGTCTACAGCGAGATCTACATCAACGAGCCGCTCTATTTCCCCAACGGCTTCGGCGTGCTATTCGAACCGGCGTGTCCGCAGTGCCACCTCGAACAGATCCGTCCCAGCTACTACAAGGTGGTGGTTCCACAGACTCTCAAGAATAAACAGGTGACAGTCCGTGTAGTGGCACAAATCTGACCTTTGGCAGCTAATACTCGATGGATTGTCAAAGTGCAGCAGTGAGAAGTCAGTTGAACGGCACCAATTTCATCGTACTGCCAGTATTGTTAGTGGTAGCCCTTCTGGCAACCTTCGCTGCTCCCAACATATATTCCTTGATAACAGATTTCTCATTGAAGGAGAGTGTTGGGAAGAAGCGATTACCCTCGCTTCGGCGTTGCTCGCGCTCCTTTACTTCCTTTTAAACTTGCTGGGATGATTCACCTTTGAGAATTTTCTCCACTTGCTATCTCACCTTTTCCATCTTTGGATAGGTTCGCATGGCACTGAGCATCAGAACGATTGCTTACTCACTTTTGCGGACTTGCTCTTTTAGTTTGCGATTTTCTAATTCCATTTCTAGCTCCTTCAAACCTGACTCAGTATTTTTCCTTGACCCAAGAGTGTCGAGTCTGGAATGCGTTTCTTTCCGTTTGCTATCCTTCCCTCCACGAGTCTTTCTCCGCTTGCGAGTCTCTTCATCTATTGGAGGCATGAGTGGGATGTCTTGCTGGCTTGGTGGGGCATAAGTCCCTTATTGGCTATCTACCTCAGCCATCAACGGAATCTCTTCAGGTATGTCCTAATAGTGTACACTCTTCCGATCGGACTGCATCTCCTTTTTGTTCCGCCCAGGATGAAGCTGTCTGTCCTGCTGCTGTGGATTGTCTTTCCGAAGACTGACGAAATTAACATCTTCATTTGTGGCATGCCGTGGGATAGTTGGTGCTGGTCGATCCCTTGTTGCCAAACTATTGTGATAGCGGCGGATGTCCTATTCTTCCTTGCGTACGCGACGTTGCTGCTCCTGTAGTTCCTGTTCGCGAGCCCGCTTGCGTTACTAAACCTGCTGGTCTGCATAACCGACTTCATACCTAGCTCTGCTTTCATGCGTTGTCGTTTTTCCTCTCTCTAGCGTTCCTGCTCTCCGTAAAATTCCTTCGATAAGACACCGCGCACGTGACTGCGGTTCTCCAGCTAACGGGCTTTGTCTTATCTATACATATAAAATTATTGAAAGGAGCACAGTCGGGTGCAGTCCAAGAACTATACCACTGAAAGCATCAAGCGCCCTCGATTAACAGCTTTACGCCAAATTCTAAGTTGATAATTAATACTGCATACCCCACATGACCAAATTGCTGCCTTTTGCCATAGTGGTTATGGTCGTACTTGGGTTGGCTCAATCGTTGAGCGCCATTGATCTTGACGCTGAGTTACAAAAGATGTTAGATTCACGCAAGCTGATGGGCATGGCAGTCGAGATCTCGAAAGGTGGCTCCACCATATACAAGGGCAACTTTGGACTCAGAGACTTCGATAGAAAGCTACCAGTCGACAACAACACACTATTCCGGATGGCATCCCTTTCAAAGAGCATGACTTCGGCAGGTCTGATGCTCCTTTACTAAGAGGGTAAGTTTAACTTTACTGATGACATCTCCAAGCACCTTGGCTTCAAGGCTGTGAATCCAAACTTCCCGAACCTTCCCATAACGATCGAGATGGTGCTCTCACATCAGTCCTCCCTCATAGAATGCAATGCCTACAATACCTTCCTCGTGGATAGTTATAATGCGGCTACTGGCAGTTTAGTACCATTACTCTCGGAGTTATTTACGTCTGGCAGTAAGTACTACAATTCCTGTACTTTTTCGACAGTTCATCGACCAGGCACCTACTACTTGTACGTCAATCTCAACTATGTCATTGCTGGAACACTTATTGAGCGGCTATCGGGTCAGCGGTTTGATATTTTCATGAGGTAGCGATTCCTCAAGGAATTCAGTGCAGCGATGAACTTCAATCCTGCACAGTTACCCAATCCTAACGATCTGGGTGTAATCTATATCGGTAGTAGCGGCAATTGGCAAGCTGACTGCGATAACTTTAAAGGCAATATTCCTCAGAGAAATCTTACCGGCTATGTAATTGGGAGCAATGGCGCAATCTATGGTCCACAGGGTTCCGTGAGGGCATCAGTCAGCGATCTGCTGAAATACATCAATATTATTCGGCTCAAAGGGTACAATAGTGCGACAGGCAAACAACTCCTTCAAAAAACTTCAGTTTTGGAGATGATTCGTCCGAGGTATCAGTTTAGGGGTGCCGCTTATGGAAGTGAGAATGATTTCCATGCTTACGGAACCGGACTGTTTACAACAACGTACCGCACCAACGATGTAAATCCTACTGTAAATTAGAACGTTTGGCCACATCGGACAGTAGTGGGTCATACAGGCAGCGCATATGGACTGATCTCCGCTTATTTCTACTATGGCGACTATGCAGTAGCGTATGTAGTCAACGGCGCTCTCAACGACTACAAGAGCAACAGCACAAGCATATTTGAGGTGTAACGGCAGATGCTACACGGACTGACCTACCAGTTCGTCTACGGTTGATAGAGATATCACAAGAAATCGAGTTTCTTCTTCTTAGTTTTTTCCTTTTCTTTCTTCTGCTAAAGCTATTGCTGCAATTTTTGCTCGACCTGGTAGCTCTGATCAATGGTAGTCACCTCGGGCTGTTTTTCATGTCGAGCAAGCTCTACTTTCACTGCCGAGGGAGGCATATATGGCTATTCTTTGGGTTTATCGTGATAATGTTGCAGCAGATATTTGCTGGATTGCCCAAGAGCATTAAAAGGGCGACTCCGGTTGTTCTTCATGAGCATTTCCCAATCACTGGATGTGCCCAGTCTGTCACTCACAGGCAATCTCGCCTAGAGGATTGCACATCGGTCTTACTGAGCAGCCAATGCTCCAACCATTGGCATCAGCATTTCGTCAAGGATCATACGGCGAGCATTGAACTCTGGTTGATGCTCGAGCAGAAATTCCCAGGTGAAATTGTAGATGGCGAGGGGTAGTTTGATTTCCCACTGCAGGTGCTTATTGTTCTTGTTTGCTCGAAAACCATACCGAGCTTTCTCATCAAACACCGACAGACGACTTCGCAAAAGTTCCAGCAATTCCTCTTCTTTCACCTGGAGGGTTTTGTTGAATCGTTCCTTATCTGCTATCAACTCTTTCAACGCTCGACGGCAGATCCAGGTATCTTTCAGATCCGTAACGACTACGTTCGCCTAATATTTTACGGATGAGGATGCTATTCTCGACTATGCACACTTTTACTAGGAAGGTTGCTTTGGGCTCTGGTTGCCACCAACCAGTTTGGCGCAGTTGCGCCTTTTCTTGGTAAGAGAGCTCCATATTATATTCCGACGCAAATGCGACAGCGCTACAACAATTATCGCATAGTAAACGAAGAGCACGCCTGGTTCCCAGCCGTCAAGAAAGTTCCCCGGTTCAAGTACTACCCCATGGTAGTGACAGTCCTTGCAGCGGCAAGCATCACATACATCCTTCGACCTGTCTACACTGGTATAGAGGATTGGCCCTCCATCCTGGAGGATCGCAGAATATTGCGTCAGAGGAAGAGGATCTTCGAGATGCTCGTATTGACACCCACCCGTCCCAAGGAAATGGAATAGTGGCAACGATAATCTCTGTTTTGACTGATCAAGGCTATCCACATACTCATAATCTTATAATCAGTATTGGTCATTTAATGGCAAGCTACGACGAGAGGGAGCTCAGCAAACCCCCTCGCTTGATGACTCCAAATACAACCATACGAATGGTCGATAGCAAGTCGAGCCATAATGGCGCACTGGACACGAATCAATAATTCTTGGAGGATGTCACGGGTGAGATCAACCTTGACGACCTCAATAACTCTATCGACTCGAGGATCATCAACAAGTTCAACCCAAATCATAACAGAGAAAGTCGCATTAACAACTCTTTTGCTAACATGGATGCAACAATCAACCTGTCACGCCTTTTGAAGATGGAGCAGCCAGACGTCTCAAAGTTTATCCGCAACAATGCCCAGAACAAACCAACTGAAGAAAAGCGGGTCAACGCTACATTTGAATAGCGTAATCTCATCAAGCCTCAACAGCTTGTATCTGAAGACATTCGCAAGAGTCCAGGGAAAGTGGCGCCGAGCTTCGACAGAAAGAACTCCCTGCAGGACAGGCCACTTGTATCAAGCACTAATGTGGATATGTTTGGCCGATACCGCACCGTACTGGCACTTGTCCGAACAATGTCGTTCTACGAAGTTAACCTTAAATCGGTACTGACAAGCAAACTACCTGACGGTATGGATATGCTGCTGTATCGCTATCTGATCCTCATGCGAGCACTGTTGAAAATGGAGGAAACTGAAAAAGAACGAAGAGCGAAGAACCTGAAACCTGTCGGAGTGGAGCAGGAAGCGATGGTGGGTGAGGGTGTTGCTTTTCTCAAAGAGCTCTTCCAATCTCTTATTGAGCTGCGAGAGAAGCTGTCTGCTGGAATATTAGAGGTCAGCAAGGAGCCCGAAGTCAGGCATTTCGCTTAACGAGTTCTTGAAGAACCCGACAAAATCTACGTAATGTTTAAGGTGGAAGAGGTCTAAGCCGCATATAGAAAGGTACCACCGTTCTTTATAGTAGGTGATGTAATTGGCCTACAAACAGTCACATATTAACATCAAGGAAAAGCAGCCAGACTGCATGATCGATATCCGACTGAGTTTGGTCACCCTTTTGTGCTTGGAGCACGAGAAAGTCTTTAATCCATTGACCATCGATGAGCAGTTCAGAGAGTACTTCGAGAATACCGGGAGAGTCGAGAAGGTCCTCAATGGTAGCTAGTTGTAAAACTACATCTATAAGGCAAATTGGAGGCAGATAATGAAGCACCACCAACTGCTACGCAAGCGCTTGAATATCCACTCGCGGGTCGGCCGTTAGGGATCATGATCGTCGTCGTTGTTGTAGCTTGTCACGAGCTGAGGTTATGCTCTCTTCAGACTTTTCGACAATGTAAGAGAGAGTGGCTTGCTGGGCACGCAAGTGCTATCGTACATCCGTAGGCTTCTTGGCCAGGACAGTGTTGAGTACGTCGCTGAGAAGGTCCATTGAGTGATCTTCGGGATCCCCTTCGAAGCGCTGGATTGTGATGCCATTTTATGGAGAGTACCTGAGATTGTCTGAGCAGTCGTCGACAGCTATGAGCTTCGAGATAGGGCGACCAATTTTGGTGAAGTCCTTATATTGCTTGCCTTCACTGATGTTCATGTGCTCCCTATATAGCCTGTAGCGGAAGTAAATTGACTTGGGGTCGATATATTCTAACATTTGATCGCTTTCAGGCTTGGGACTACAGGAGAATACAATAAACTCGAACTGTTCGTGGAAAGCAGCTAGAAATCCAGGCAGCCTTGGTCTCACAGTGTGTGTTCCCTTCCCATCGTTCCAGATTAGTGTCTCTTCGAGATCGAGAACCACTGATATTTGGTTGCCTTGCAAGTTTGGAGGCAAGTATGGTTATGGTGGGATCCGCATATATCTCCAACTCAAAGTCATTTCACTCTTCAGCAATTTTTCTTCGAAGCTGTTTGAGTTCAGCCCTCTTTGGAGTAGATATGCGTAGTGTCTTTCGATGTCAATACTCGCTCGATGAGAGAGCAGTTGAGTACTGTGCATTTCCTTGCTGAGATGTTTCAACTCGTCGCAGTTCTTCTCCATAGAGTACATACTTCGCAGAATTTTAAAAGACAGAGTGAAGACGGTCTCTGAATTAGTCGCCGTGTCGCACAGTTCCGTCAGTACTTCCAGGAGGGTGCTGTAGCACTCTTCTAGCATCAAGCAGAACTGATGTAGTTTCGAAGTTTTATCCACAGCCTTGGAAAATAGTCTTCTTTCAAGTGCAAGAGTGAGAACCGTGAGCATGAACATCCGGGTGAGCACAAAGACTTCTCGTAGGCGAGCTCGGAAACCTTGAAGTAAACTGCAGCTCAACGTAACTTATAATTCGATCTTCTCTGATAGGGTGAAGTAGAGATGGCTGTACTCCACCAAATGCCGATTTTTGTGGTCCAGGTCAACCTCGTCGCTTATCAGCTGCTTCCCTGTCAGTGATATCAGTCGCAAGACTGCAGTTATGATCTTCCGATTGAAGGCTAGTACTGGTTTTTTGGCTTTTCGTAAATTGTCGAATGAGGGGATCGGTCGGAGTAGCTACTGCGGGCCAGCTCCGATGAAGATAAGGTAGTCATCGAACTCTCTTTTTGTTTTAGCCGTGGCTCGAATCTGTTATTGCTCAGGTTGTGGGGAGGATCTTGGTTGGCGCTTACCCACTACTTAAAAAAAAGATGCTTTCTTAGCCTTCGACACCGGAATGAAGCCTTCGTTTCGATTGATCTCGAGAATCAGTGATTCGCGCCAGTTGCCTTCCACTTCATCAGCCCTAGAACGACGAAGCTAGCTACTGCGTCCTCCACGATCGAGGATGCGAGTCACGAAAGATGCTGCTCTGATGTTCTTTGGTGGAGTAGGTACCACTGCCTCTGGTCGTCGTTTGGCCCGACCAATCGACTGGCTCATCATCTGGTTGTACTAGCGGCTAAGCGAACGAGTGTTGCCTTAACTATTCCGGCTGTGGTCAGTTGCTGGGTTTGTAGCGAGTTTGCCAGCTGGTGGAATATTATGAGACGATACGAAATTGATGTCGGCAAACGCTGTGGGTGACCTTCCCCTTTCATAGCTGTTCTTCCTCTCACGTTCCCCGTGAACGATGAGTAGCCGTCGATGCTTCTGCAATTTGTCGGAATGGCTAGCTTGCACCGGCCGATGTTAATTGAGTGGTTGCATGCTATTATTTTTCGCCCGCTAATGCCATCTGTATTATGCATTGATTCTCTGTAATGGGTGACGCCACTCACCTTATCTTCAAGCAACTTAGGGGGTAATTGAGAAATTATGAACGACATGGAATTAATTTACGCAGAAGCATACATAACATTACGAGAAGAGCCAACGGTGCTAAATTCAAGGAAACCACTAATATTTATCTGAAACCGGCGGAGTTTGTAGCAATATATACATTCCAATCTTAATCAACACTACCTTCGATCTCTGTGCCTGGCCTCTTTCGAAAGGTTGACAGCCAAAGCGAGCATCAGCCTATAGAAATAGCCATTGAGAAAATTCCAAAGTTATACGCGAACGGACGCCCAGTTTTGGAAGAAAAAATTAATTGATGGAGAATTGTGGCCCTAATGGGTTGACCTGTCTCACCAACTGTTGCGATCTCTTCGGAGAGTGTCCAGAAGACATTGGCAGCTGCTTCTATTACTACCCCAGGGTAAAGGAAACATACACGGTGTCCAGCGGAGCAATCACTGCGATCATCATAGGCGGAGTCATAGGATTCATTTTGCTGGTTCTATGTCTTTCTTGCTGCTGTCAAAGGGGGTAGCAAAGAAGGTCCGGAGGTCGTTACCCTCCTCGACCAGCTCAGGCAACTACAACGACAATCGTATTGCAGTAAACACCAATCCCAATAGTCGCACCTCCCCCTGCTCGGCAAACCCCTGTTTTTACTGCAATTCAAACCCCTTCAACCGTGCCTCCTCCCTACCAAAACGGTCAACCATACAGTATCCCTGAACCCTACTATGGATGATTGGTGCTATAGTGTTCTCAATTATACTGCTATTATTGTACAAAGTCACCCGCCGAGGGGATTCCCTCTCTTTTCTTATCGTTAAGCAGAGCTACGAATCGACCATCACCCACCCGGTCACCATGCACTCAGGCTCACTAGCATAAATAAATTTATAAAACCGACAGGTTCCATATGGACACAGAGAAGGAGCTTCAGCTGTTTAATATCCGGGCCAAATTCCTCAAGAACTTCGATACGTTCGGTGACATGGTAACTACTGGTCTCACTCAGGATCCATTCGTAAAGGCGAGTATTGGAAAAAGTAGCAACCGTAGCGAGACAATCAAGAAAGGAGGAAAGGAGCCACAATGGAAGAACCCCATCACCCTTAGCTACTTCGGCGAGAGCGAGGTGAAGCTAGAGTGCTTTGATGAGGACGTCACTTAAAATGAAGCGATAGGCTCGGGAGTCATCAGAGTATCGGAGTTGAAAGTGGGCAGCGGAAAGGCCGAAGTAAAGACCGTCCAAGGGAAGGATGAAACTGGCACCATCTCCTTCGAGTATACCCTCAAAGAGCTGAAGACTAACAAACATTTGTTGCTGACCAAAATCCGCTGTGATTTGGTCCGGAAGACAGAGTTCTTCCTAAAATCAGTACTTACCTCGCTTAGCGTAGTCAACATACCTCGCAGTTTCTGCAGGTGGAAAGCGGGATACAACTAGTAACACAAAAGGTTCGGGTCGGGAAATGGCTTGGCCTGACGCAATCAGACTATCTTTCGACAATGACAAATTCCTGAAGTTCCAATTGTTGGATGCGGACAACAAAGATTCTGTCATGTTTACCAGCAAACACTTCATCGAGTAATTCGACCAGACTGCAGGTAGTAAGGAAATACCAGTGACGGATAACAACTTCGAGTTCCTTGGTATGCTATCGTTCAACTACCAAACCATGAATATCGTCACGGAGAAACAGTCAGCCGATAACGCCCAGGCCTACCAAGCAAACTCCTCAACTGTGACCTTAGTTAACTTTTCGGGAATTAAAGGGAAGTTCCCCAAAGATGGTCTGGATATATACCTCAAGATTGTCTGTGGTAGCAACGTTGTCAAGACCAGCACCATCACCAGTAAAGTTCTGAAGTAATTTAGAGTCCAAGAAGGATGTAGAATGGAAGGACTCTCCAAAGATATACGTAAATGCTCGACAATACCGCTTAACCTTGATTGCCTTCGAACAGAAATCTCTAAAGGATGAGATCATCGGTGTTGGAGAAATCTTTCTGGAAGAGTTGAAGGGAGTGAACTCGACCGTGAAGCTGCTAAACCGTACTGCCCAGTAAAAAGGAATAATCACCTTCAACAGCACCAGCAAAAAGGTTGTGGCTAAGACACTACAAATCACAGAAATCAAAGCTGAGTTCACTAAGAGTACTGACACCTTTGGCCAGATGGATCCTTTTGTGGAGGTGAAGGTTGGTGGATGTTATGAAAGAACTGAAACCGCTGATGAAGCTGGTAAAAACGCGACTTTTACTCGACAGCTGACCTTGAAGTTCGTGGATGAGGACGTGGTTAAGTTTGACTGCTATGATGAGGATCTCAAAAACAACGATTTGATCGGCTCTGGAGAAATTAAGATATCCGACATCACTGAGGAAGTCGGCAAAACAGCGGTGGAGGTTAAGGATGAAAAGGGACCAGTCGGGAAGCTGATAGTCAGCTACGTTTCGACGAATATCATCAAAAAGGAAGAACCAAAAAAAGCATAATAGAAAGCGCAGCCAGCCTCACCGACGAAGGAAGAGACCAAAAGGTCATCAGCTATCATCAGAGGAAGTGATAGCAAGATAGAACCGAGACCTGAAGAGTAGCAAAAGTCTCAACCACAACCCCAGCAACAATCGGAGCTTAAACCTGACCCGAAACCCGACGAGAAGAAGCCTGCTTCTATCACGCAGATAAAGAATGAATCTCCGAAGAAGTAGACTGCGCCTGAAAAATCATCACCTCCCAAGAAGAGTACAATCGAACAGAGGCAGATCCACTTCGAAGATGAACACAATAGTGTTCGCCAATCGTCATTACAAAATATCTCCAAACGCCTACCACCAGTCTTCGAGAAAAAGAACTATGGAGACAGTATACCATTTGCCATGTAGAAATCTTTGAAAAGCAGTCCGCTATGACCTTACAAAAATCGATTGTAAGTTACTCCATGCCCAAAGCCATTCGGTTCACGCATGATGTTAAACCAGCAGGCGCTGAACCGAGCTACTTCATTGATAGCTGCTTCCGAACCGATAAGGGCAAGGGAACTGGCTTTGGTTATGGCACACGCAGACCCTACCCAGACTGGATGTAGCGCAACATGAAGGAAAATCCTGCACCGGGTGCTTACTAGGCTCTTCCCTAACACGACAACAAGAAAGGCAAGACCTTTGGAATCAGCTACAAGTACTATGAGAAGGTGATGATCCCTAAGGAGGAAAAGCGTAACCGTCCAAGTACTTTGCGAATTATACTTAGGACTTTCACCTCTGAGAAGCCGAGCTCCATGATCTCTGATTCCGCCTTTGACCGCTTGACTATAATTGTATGATCAACGAAATCAAGGCAAAGATCTTCACAAGCAGAAGAATACTGGATCGTTGTCGCTACATCGTCCACCGTGATGAACTGTTAGAGTTCTGGGAAGACATGTCACTGTTGGAGAAGGAGAAGCTATTATGCATTGGCGATCAGATGGTGCTGGAAATGCTAGGTAACAATATTCGAGGGTTCATCACGAGCAGAAAGTACCAGGGTTGCTATCCGGCATATTACATCAAAGACGGCAGTTCTTACCAGTTAAGCCTCTACGACTGCATCGTTTGTAGGTGCATTGCTAGCGATCAGGTCATGCGTGAGCTTGTTAGTAGCTTTCTCCTGATCTATAAGGGCACGACTGGACCCATAACGGTCAAAGTACACGAAGTTATCGACAACGATGTAATAACTGGCAACCTGGTCAAAGTCAAAGCAAGCTACATCCTGCGACTGGTCAACTTCTTTGACCACTTCTTCAAAGAAACAGCTTTCGAAGGCGAAAAGATAGTCATAAGCAGCAACCTTCACAATCTCTTCATCGTGGCTTGGCTTAGCAGATTGCATATCAAACGGGTTGAGGATTACACCCGCTAGCTATTTGTAGGATTGCTTGCACTTCTCGAAAATTAGATCATTGCTGCCTTCCTCCGCTCACGGGATGTCAGGGCTATCAGGCAGCGACGCTTTACGGAACCTACTCGCATAATTGTCAAACCTCGTAACAATTCGTGTTTCACCACCACAAGCTAGACATCGATAGGCAAGGTCGACTGGGCCTCTTTGAGCGTGAGCATCCTGTAACTAAAGTACCGGATGGTGGAACTTCCCGATCGCTACGTCTGCTACAAAGATCACGAGGAGGACTTTGATAGCGAAAGCGATCCTGAGGACAACCGCAACCTGAACTAGTAAGATGCCGGTATAGCGGCTGCGCTGCGGCAATACAAGTGGATGCGGCGGTATAACAACGGCTTCAGCTACTACCACTGACAGTGCATGGAAGTACTACTGGAAAAGAATGTCAATCGTATCGGCGAAAGCTGGTTTGTATTTCGTGCTTCATCATGGCAGACAGAGTTTAAACACGCACAGAAAGGGGGCCCTAGTAGTCGTTATACTCTGTGGCGAAGCGTGTGGAGTTCTTAAAAGACTTTCTGAGCATGTCGAGTTGCTGTTTGTTGGTTGGTATGCAGTAGCTGCCCCTGCCGTAATGCTGCTCAATCTTCCGGTAGGCTTCTGGTTTCTTCAGGTAGTGGTTGCGTTCAACGATGTGGCGGATGCTTGAATTGCTCCCGGAGGATTTTATGCTCTCCAAAAGTTATTGCTTGTTGTTGGATTGTGGGCAGTTATGTTTACGGTCCACCTCACTCCGATGCTCGCGACTAGCATGAACACTGTCGAGCTCGCCCAGCACACTCTGCAACCTTTTATCAAGAAAATCAATCTTCTTGTTCTTGGTTGAGAGCTCTTATCTGAGAGTAGCGACAACCCCTTCACTGTCCATCCTTTTCGCCTCCAGTCTTCTGCTAGCGGTGCGACATTCCTGCGATGTCTTCATCTGCTTCATGCTTATTTAGTCCAGTTTATGCTGTAGCTACACATTCTCATCCACTAATTCGGTGGCCTGCACTTGAAATCGACTTAGTTCGTCCTTGAGCTTTGATATTTCGGAGAGGCTTCGTTCGAGTTCCGTCATCAGCCGCATTCGTTATTTGTCAGTTTGCTCGTACAGCCCACGGTACTTTTTAACATACAGATCGGTGCTAGTTGGACTGCTCGTAGCTATGTCTGTCAGCTTCTTCTGGAGGAGTGCTACTTCTTCAGTGTTATGCGCCAACTCATTCCTTAAGGTCGATATCGTGTGGTCTCTCTCAAAGACTTCCTCGGAGTATTTGCTGATTGTCTGTTTGAGCGTTTCTGTATTCTTCTCATACAACTCCTCTAGTTGCTTCCAGTGATTCTGGCTCGTGGCTCGAAAGTACTGCTACTTTTCCCTTCTCAGAGCTGCCAACTCCTTTTCGAGCAGTTGAGTATTCACACCCAACAGCTACACTTTCTGTCGTAGTTCAAGCACCTCTAACATAGAGACCTACTGTTCCGATTCAGATCTTATCTGCGAGCGAAATAAGTCCAGCCGTTGATTGAGTTACTCACTAGGCCTTGTGGAGAACATGCAATCCATTTGTTCTTTTGACAGGTCATGCTAATCCCGGACTGCCAGCAGGGTATCTGTCTGGCATGCGGAGGACACAGTTGGTGACCGGCTTCTATTTGTGAATAAGGCCTTAGTTAGGCCTTCGATGCAGACTATTCCCTGCAGCATTGATGATTTCTCAAGATGCAACGTTTTCCTGACTGCCGATAGCTCCCTTTTCATGCTCCGTAGACAACTAGAAATTTAGGTTGCTTGGAACTTGCATTTCCGAATAACTGATGAACTCAACTTAGCACTGTTGCTTTAATGGTGTTCCCAACTGCCAACTGTTGGTTAGGAGTATTGCATATACGGCTGTGCTGTTATATCGCGCCTACCGACCTACACGTTGACTTTGAGGCCCTTCGGAAGAGGGCTGCTGCCACTTTGGCGCTCCTACTAATTGACCTTTTGGAACTTATTGAAGCATTCTCGAAAGATTTGTTATTCCAGATCATGACTCTTGTAGTCCGGGCTGCCCTAGTGCTCTGTTTCAGGAATTTCATAGGTGTGTTGCATGGAAGACACCCTCACATGCTGACTGTTGGGGTGTTTGGACAGTGACGGTGACTCTGGGAAGGTAGTAGAGAGTTATCGTTGAGGCTTCCAGCTGGCTGTAGCTTCACTTCTGTTGTTGACTGGAAGCCTAGCCACTCGCTTCCAGAGCGGTGTTTCGCTCATGAATGAATATTATTATCATATGGAGTGCCAACTAATTATATTTGAGTGGTGGGAGCTGCGGCTTCCAGTAAGAGGGTTTTCGGGATCGCAGTAGCCTCGAATCCCTTTTGAAGCCGGGTCGAACAGGGAAGTGCATGAATATTACAGAAAATGGTGCTTCGTAACCTATAAATGACCTTCGAAGTCTTCAGCGCCAATAATCTGTAGATTAAATTAAGACAGAGAGATATGCCTCACTCGTTGGCGGTCAGTGTTGCGGCTTTAAGATTCGTCTAAACTGGGCTTCAGGTAGGGGTGATTGTCCTTCAGTTTTCAGCTTGCTCCGAGAATTTAGGCGTACTCGAATCAGCTCGTTAGGGTTAGTCACGAAGCAGAATGGTTCCTCGATGGTGTCGAAAGGGCTAACTTTGTTGCTTCCTCGATTGCCGGCATGAACAAAATTGTGAAGACCCCCTTCGTCTAATTTCCTAACCAAACTGAACTTGATGCGATAACCCCGTCCCCTCCTCACCCAGTCGAGATACCGCTCCACAAACATCTATGGAGTCGGTTACGATGGGCGATGTCTATGTCCCTTGCGAGTATCATCCACCAATGACTTATCCAGCACTGGCAAAGCTTAGACCATCTTGAATTTCACAGGGCTGTCATCGAGAGTCGACAGACGTTTCGCTTTGTGCCTTTTTAACGGTTTCAGTTCGACTGAGGTATTATCCTGTCTATGGATCTTTGTTCCTGAAGGTGTAAACCATGGTGAGATACCGTTGTTGTCAGATGCCTTCTCCTCGTCTTATCTGCCCAGAAAAGTCTTTTGAAAGAACTCGCTGGAGCTTATCATCAACCGAGTTAATCGATTAAATCGCCCAAATGCAAATGACAGTGGTAGAACCCAAGCTTAGGTCTCCGACTGCAAAACTTTGCCCAGGGATCGGTTATTCTACATTTAAATCGTCAAAGAGAGCTGAAACAAATTCGTGGTGACTTGTTCGTATCCATGAGACTATTGTATGTTTTCCTGCGAGACAATCGCCTGCCCTTTCAACTCTCATTGGTTTGAGAGACTTCCCAGTGAGGATCGTATTAATCTCCAACAGGTATTAAAAATTAAGCATAAATTTGTTAGGAGAGGAACATGTCAAACGTCGACTACCATCGCCAGCAACGCCGTCGTGAGATGGAGCTACAGCCACCGGAACTTAAAATCAAGACCCACTCCCAAAACTTGCGAATCCGTACTGAGCCCGACTGCGACGAAAATGCTGATGCCATCAGTCGTCGCATTTCTCAGATCAAGAACAAGTACAACATCAAGGAAAGAGCTCATGTAGCACCCTTGGGAGAAATCAACCACGAGCAGATCAGCAATATCAGTGGCTTGAACATCAAGGAGGTGGATAGCCCCATGAACTGTCTGAACAAGACTGGATCCAACACCAAGTTCTTCGGAAGGATTGCAGCACAAGGCGAGTCACCCAGCACGAACACTTTAACAAGGCAGAGCACCGAAGCGAGGGAGATTTCACAGTTAAGCTCAACGACTAATCTCGTACACAATGACCCACGAATCCAGAACATCGACAAGATAAACATGAAAATTCGAAGCATCCTTTCCAATTTCGATGTGCTGGAAGGGAGGCTGATGGGCTATAACAGCACAAGCAATCAAAGTTCTGCCACACCCCCAACAAATCAGAAAGATAGCACTCCGGCGCCTGAAGTCCCAACTCGAACATAACTGAAGAAACATAGGGAGCAGCACAGCATAAGCTACACCTCAACCAAGCCATCGTAGGCTATCAGAGGGAAATTCGACATAAATAAACATACTTATAAGGACCTGCTCGGGGAAGAAAGACAGAATGTTCGTGGTGGTAAGACTGAATCCTATGCTGCGCAACGAGCATCCTTTGATGCTGAGTATTGGACACGACTTGACAAAACTTCCGAACCAAAAGAGCTCCCTCAAGAGAACATTCCCTACCGAATTAGAAGGCTTTCGGATTTTGAAGAAACTAATCAAAGAAACTACCAAACTACTGCAGTTCCTCGAGTTGAAAGTGCATTTGAGAACAACCGAACCAAAGATCCAGTTAAGGAGACAAACAAGTCCATTATCTCGGTCTTCCCCAAGCGAGAGCGAGTTCATATCGAGCAGCCCATTCGACAGATTGAAAAGACAGAGTGCAAGAGGTTGTTTGAGACACTCAAGAAGCAGGTGCAGCTCGATGAGGAATACCGAAACAAAAAATACGTGTTCAAGCAGATGAAAGCTGAGAATAAACTATTTGGCCTGATGGCTGAACTTTCCGATATGGGAGTGAGGGTCGAGAGAAGCGAGCAACTTGCGAACGAAATGAAAATCAGTGAAGAAGAATTCAATCCCTTCTATACCTGTCGTGGAGAGGGAAGCTACAAGGACATTGCGACTGCTTATATCGAAGCCAAGAAGCATTGGGAATGCGAGGTGCTTGGACGCTTCGATCACTACAAGCTTACCGAATAGGGCTTCACTGAGCAAGCAGTAGATCTGAACAAGAAGGGTTACCTGACGGTTGAAGATCTTGTCCGATTGCTCAATCTGGAGGCAGACACTTTTGTAAGGAACCGTGATTTGGTGCTGGTGCATCGGCGACTTGCCACTAACGAGCTTACTTTCCCTTAGTTGATTCGTCAGCTTTGCGGTTGATGTTATCTCAAGTAGTCGATTATTAAATACATGCAAAAGAACACCGCAGACAACCTCAGGAACCCAACCCCTCTGGACGATTCACGACCACTGAACCAACAGTCTGGGAGCTACACCCCTCTCAACATCTATTCTGGACAGACAGCAGTGAACACTGAAGGCAAGCTTGGCGAGGAGCTACCCACCAGCTACACTGCCTTTGTTGAGTAGAAGAAGATCACACTAAATGAACCCGTCTGCGATACCATAGTACTGTTCCCAAGCAATGCAGAAACGCGATCTCTATCAAATCGGATTTAAAATCAAGCAAGTCATGCTGCCTTCTCTCAGAGAAGAAGGAAAGAAGCAGATGCGTAATTGTACAACTCTCTGTTTATCTAGGGGACCTTTGGGGGCCATTTGTGATTTGTCTGATGCTTAGCCTGTAAGCCACTGCCCTATCGTAGTACGCTGTCCTTCCGAACTGAGACACAAGCCGAGACAGTGTTCGGAACCATATTCGTCATTATGTGGGCAGGGTCATTTGTGGTTACGATCAATGCGCGCTACCTCGGAGCTAGCATGTAAGCACCAGCCTACTCAGATCGTTCTTCCAAAGTGCTTGCCTGCTGGGCTATTGTGTGTTCCCGATCAATCTTGCAGCGCTTGCTACTGCTCTAACTGGGAGCTGGCTTCCTGCACTATTCAAGCTGCTCCTCGTAGCCCTCAGCTTCTTTTGGTCGACTCTTTGTACTCTATTGACGTAATGCAGCTGCTCTGAGCTTCCTAATCGAGATGATGCCATAACGTCGACGTAAACTTGCGCTTTACCCAATCCTGCTTTTCTACCTATTCCTGAGTTGGTTCGCACTTGTAGTTTGACCGTGATGTTACGTACCTTCAAACTTCCATAATCAGCTTCTACAATCACGGTAAAGCCGGCGAGGAATGCTTCCCGCTTCAATATCTCAATCAACCGCTAACAAAATTATTATTAAATTAATGATGCGGGTGTACGACATAGAGGTGCTGCCGTGTACTTTCTTCGATGAACCCGTTCCCGAGTAAACTACCAACAGCACGCTCTTCAACCGCAAGCGCACCACCACTGTTGAGCTGAAGAATATTAGCAAAATGCTGAATGCATGTAGTGAGCAGTCTAGCGGGTCAGCCTACCTCAACGCTTCATATAGGCTGCGGCCCAAATGGATTGGGGAAAGTCAAAGCGACACAGAAGAGATGATGACGATCAGTAAGAAGGCCTATGAGTCGCTGCTGGGTAACTTTGAGAGTGAATTCAGACCAAAACCGGATCAAATAGGAACGAATTTGCGAGTTGGAGGAACAGTTGAGCCAGCTCCAGACCAAGCACGAAGACCAGCAGAGTGTCATCAGCTGCCTGCTGGAGAACGGAGGTCGGTTGCCGTAACCATCGAAGCTAAAGGAAGTCATCGACTACAACAACCTGCACAACCGTAAGAAAGCGAAGAAGTGATTCTCAGTTTATGGGTGTTTTGGCGGCAGCTAAATTCTAATAAGTGGGTAGTTGTATTGTCGTCGGGAAGTGTGAAGTTGTGACTATGGTGGCAGGAGCGACTCCTGCAGCGGCCCCTCCAGAACATCGTTATAAGTTTAAACGATTAATAAAATCTTCGGTGTCAACATAAATATTGGGGCTATCCATTCAAATAAATGGGTAGGGCCGGGCGGTCGACATGACCACCGCGGCACCTGAAGAAAGTCAGTCGTCCCCTCAAAAAAAACTGCAATTTTTCGTGGTGCCAGGGCCGTATATCAGTGATCGCTCATGTTTGAATTTCGAACTCGGGCCGGAGCGGTGAGGTCGAGTCTGTAGCCTGCTGTGCGACTCCCACTCCTATGCCGTTGGACTCTGAAAACGACCACGGTGACCGTCGGAATTCTGCTGACACATCTCCACTCATAGCAATTCGTAAAGCGCAAAGCTAGTGCCGAGCAATTCTGCTACATAGCCACCAGCACAGCATATATTTATACTGTTTGCGTACCCTTCCGAAGGAAAAAGAAATACGACTATGCCCAGAAGAAATCGGTCGATAGTTGCTGAGATGCAACAGCCGTTGACAACCCTTAAACCCATAGCCCTCCGAATGAATAATGCAAATCTCAATGGCACGAAGATCACTCGTCGGCATCCTTGGCGCCGCCCTGGGCCTCGGGGCCGAGCAGGCTCTTGTGAATGTGTGGGATGACACCTCCACCAGCAATGGTACCCTTGATGAGAATATCAAGTTCCTCGTCTCCACGGATGGCCAGTTGGAGGTGGCGAGGAGTAATTCTCCTCACCTTGAAGTCCTTGGAGGCGTTGCCTGCGAGTTCCAGCACCTCAGCAGTGAGGTACTCAAGGATAGCGGCAGTGTAGACTGCAGCGGTGGAGCCAACGCGATTCTTCGCGGAGACTCTGCTCTTGAGGAACCTGTGAATACGACCCACTGGGAATTGCAGTCCGGCCCTGACGCTCTTGGACTGTGCTGGCTTCTTGGTCTTGGCGATCTTGCCACCCTTGCCGCTCTTAGCACCTTTTCCTCCCTTGCCTGCCATTTTAAATCGATAATTATTATTTGGTGCTGCTTCGGCTAATATATACCCACCGGGCGATATACGATTTACGATTGGCTGATATATTTATTTCCGGATTTCCGGTGGCTCTCCCCAATGATTTCCAAAATGACGAACAGGTGCACTTGATGGCCTGGCACCCCACGTACCTTCGGCGGTGGGTGGCGGCACCTCGGACCAAGCCGTTGCTGCTGCCGACCCACCTTAATATTATGCAATTAAGAATATTCTCTATTAAGAAGCCTTCAGAGAGGTCACGAGGCTCCAGCATCCACTAATAATTTCGCAAAGTGACCGCAATAATATTTGAGCGGCAGCAAGGCAAGGGAACGGACTATCTGCCGCCTGGAGTCGCCTCCTTCGAAGCAAATTCACGCTGTAGCATTGCCCATGACAAAAGGAGGCTCCGTGGTGCTTCACTCGACCATCCGCAATGATGCGGTCATCATTGACATCAACATAGGTCGGTAGGCTCTACTTCCACGCGCTCCCGCCGCCTAACGGTCTTGCACGAGTCGCCGTCTAATCGAATTATTTGCCTTACTATAAACACGTGCCATGGCCTTCCGGTTAAGAAATTAATTTTGGAGATGGTCAAGGGCGACGAAGGCACAAAGTTCTTGTACTTGCTCAAGCCAGCTATGGTTGTCATTCCTGAGGTTGAGGCCCCGGAGCGTAAGACGACCTTCAAGACCAAGCTCATCTGGACTGGAGTCATCACCTTGATTTACTTGCTCTGCTGCCAGATCCCCCTTTACGGCATTGCCAAGACTCAAGAGAGCGACCCCTTCTACTGGATGAGAGTCATCTTGGCCAGTAACCGAGGCAGCCTGATGGAGCTGGGTATCAGCCCTCTTGTGACTGCAAGCATGATCATGCAAATGCTCAGTGGAGCAAAGATCCTCAAGATCGACCAGAACAACAAGGAGGAAAAGGAGCTCTTCGAGAGCGCACAGAAGCTGGTCGGAGTGCTGATTGCTTTCGGACAAGCCTTCGCTTATACCTGGTCAGGAATGTACGGAGAGATCAGTGCTATCGGTGCTGGTAATGCCATTCTTATCATCCTCCAGCTCACCCTGGCTACCGTCATCACCATCCTGCTTGATGATATGATGAACAAGGGCTATGGTGTAGGAAATTCTGGCACCAGTCTGTTCATTGCCATTAACATTGCCGAATCCGTCCTCTGGAAGGCATTCTCGCCACTCTCATTCAAGATCGACGGCTCTGACAAGTTCGAGGGAGCATTCATTGCACTGCTTTATGGTGCCGTCTTTGGTCCGAACCGATTCTCAGAAGTTCAAGATGCTTTCTTCCGCAGCTCACTACCAAACATCAGCAATGTCTTCGCCACAGTGCTGATCTTCTGCGTGGTCATCTACTTCCAGGGCTTCAAGATCGACCTCCCACTTTCCAGCAGCAAGCAGGGTGCCGGCGGTAGCTACCCCATTAAGCTGTTCTACACCAGCAACATGCCCATTATTCTCCAGACAGCCCTCGTCAGCAATCTTTACTTCTTCAGTCAGATGCTTCACCGAAGTTTCCGAGGCAGTTATCTCATTAAGCTGCTCGGTAATTGGCAGGAAATCGATGGTGGACAATCCGTCCCAGTTGGTGGCCTCATCTACTTCCTCACCCCACCCAGAGACTTCATTGAAGTGTTCCGCGATCCAATCCACACTGTCATCTACATCATCTTCGTCATCGGAAGTACACCATTTCATTAACCTAGCCTGCGCGCTGTTCAGCAAGACATGGATTGAGTTCTCCGGACAGGGTCCCGACGATGTTGCCAAGAACCTTAAGAGCGAGGGTATGTTCGTTCGAGGACAGACCGACTCTGGAACCAGGGAAATGTTGAGGAGGTACATCCCCACAGCTGCAACTTTCGGAGGTATGTGCATCGGCGCTTTGACCATCGTCGCCGACTTCCTCGGAGCCATCGGTTCAGGCACAGGTATTTTGCTAACCGTCACGATCATCTATGGCTACATCGAGGAAATCAAGAAGCAGAAGGAATCAATATTCTGACGTTGGTGGCTATAGGTTATAATTATGGAAATATGATGCGGTGGTGGATGCTTTTGTTGGTGGTGGGTCTGGCTTCTGCGCTGAGTTAATAATCGACTCTCAATAGCCAAAAAGGATTCTCACAATTACCAGAGGAGAAGCAATTGAGGAGACCGATCAGACTCACAACGGAGCTCGTTTGGCAACCGGCTGACGGCAATAAACAATTTACTGATAGCCTTGAACGTGCAATCAATGTGTGCAAGGAATTCCTAAACCGGAGGCTTGCTGTTCAGCCGATGCCACTCCCGATTAGGGCTCCTAGTGTCTGCGCTGATTTTTCAACACCACTTACAGATCGGCAGAAGGGCATAGCGAACTCTGACTTGCATATCTATGTGCTGGTTCGTTCAATCAAAGGTACCTTTCCGGTAATGCAGAATAATCGTTCGTAGCGACTGGAAAGGCATGCTCCTATGCTGCAGGCTCTGGTGGTTTTCCTGATCGATTGATGGCGAGAGGAAGACCAGTAGTTGGTCGACTCATATTCAACACTGCTCAAATCACCCAATACACCACATCACAAGCTATGTCTGCGATCATTTCCAGCCTACTTCATGAACTAATCCACATCCTTGGCTTCGACAGGAACTTATTTCATACATACATTGATAGGAAGACTCAACAGCCATATGGCTACAACCTCACAGAGGAGATCGTCCTTCATGAAAAACGTGGAACATCCATTCTACTCAAGACGCCAAAGGTCACATAATGGGTTCGAAACTACTTTGGGTGCGAAAGTATAGCAGGTGCTCAACTGGAAAACGAAGGGAAGTCAAGTTCTCAAGGGAGTCACTGGGAAAGGTCAGTGTTTTACGACTAACTTATGACCGCGACGACCTTGGGCAACGATAAGCATCTTTCGGGGCTCACCCTTGCCCTTCTGGAAGACATGGGATGGTACGATATTACACTTAAGACGGAGCTGCATCCTGGCATCATCTTTGGAAGAAATAGAGGATGCGATTTCTACAATAGCATCTGCTATTCCACCAACCCCTTTAATGAGTTTTGTCAAACAGGCATCAAAAAGCTCGTCTGTAGTTCAGACCGTCTGAACAAGGCGGTTTGTATGAATAAGGGCACCTATTCGGACGGCTGTGGCATACGAATACCCTACCAAAGTTGTCTGACACCTCCGAATTCTATTGGCTAGTTAGAAAGCTATCAGAACAATGCCCGCTGTTTTGAATCTGATCTCAGCTCGAAGTTACTCATGCATGACAACCCCCTACGTTGTTACCACTACAAATTAATCACTCATCAGGAGGTTTCTGTACTTTCGTTGGCAGACAGTGTCTACTGCTGGCAGTCAGCTGATGAGATAGGTGTAAACAAGACACTCACCGGTTACTTTGGGGGTGTGCTTTGTCCCAATTATCCAGTGGCTTAGCTGGAAAGACTTCACTGCACGAACTGGTGCAGTGGCAACGGTCTATGTTATGCAGGTCGATGTAACTGTCACGGAAACTACTCCAGTGAGGACTGTTCGGTATAGTGCCCGGAAGGTCATTACTATTATCAGGACAATGGAGCTTGTCTGAAGGTATGCCCTTCAAACTATTATAAAAGCTCCCAAGATCGAACCTGCCGAAGTTGCCAATAGTGTACCAATTCAAACTCAAACTTTTCCAGTTGCAGTGAGTGTTCCATGCCCAAGCAATGTAGCTAGGATTGTTTAAAGTGCTCTACTTCCGGTGATTGTTTGCACTGTTTGCCAGAAAAATACTTGCTTCAGAGCCTGGGTTCAATCCAATGCGTGGAACAATGTGGAAAAGGTTCCTATAGAGGCAGTGGCGCATGCTAACCCTGCTACTCCAGCTGCGTCGATTGCGAAGGTCCATAACGTACCCAATGCAGAAACTGCAGAAAAGGTTACTTCTTCTATGAAGGAACGTGCCTTTCAGTATGCCCTACGGGAACTTATCACTAATAACAGGATTCACTTTGTGTTCTCTGTAAGCCAGAATGCTCGTCATGCAATAGCACCCACTGTTTGGGCTGTTTCTATCCTAAATTTCTGAATTCGAAACATCAGTGCACTGACCGTTGCTAGTCAGCATCGCATCTACAGACGAAAAGCCAGCACTGCTTTGATATTCAGCCCAACCTTGCCTTGATTGTGACCCTCTGTATTGCTCTATTTCTGCTGTGATCGCTGCCCGTCGGTCTATAATAATCAAAGCTGATGGAGCAAAAGAAGAACATCAAGGGCTACACTATCTTTATTGACCGTAAGCTTGGTGAAGGTGCATTCGGAAAGGTGTACATTGGTGAACATGACGAAACGAAGAAGCGGGTAGCTATCAAGGCCATCGCACGCGCAATGAGTACCGCTTTGAAGCTAGCACAGTCAACCGCGATCCCTACATTAAGAACGCACTGTTCTCTGAAATTGACATTCTGAAGTCACTGAAGTCGCCGAATATCGTGGGCTTCCTGGAAGTGATGGAAAGCGACAACTACTATTACATCATCCAGTAGTTCTGCAATGGCGGAGACTTGAAAGGTGTCATGGACAAACGTAAGAGAATACCAGAGGCCGAGGCGATCCAAATGCTCACTCAGATCTGCAACGGTTTCGTCGAGCTCATCAAGGAAGGCATCATTCACAGGTAGACAAAAAGGCCACTCAGAGATCTCAAACCCGAGAATATTCTCATCAACCAGGGCGTGCTCAAGCTCGCCGACTTCGGTTTTAGCAAACGCACCTCGAATGCACGCATGAAGAACCAAACGATGGTCGGCACACCCCTTTACATGTCAGTACAAATTCTCAAGGGGCAGCCATACACGAGTAAATGCGACATCTGGGCGCTCGGACTAATCTTCTATGAGGTACTGATGCGAGTTACGTTAGTTAATGTGTGGTCGTACTCCCTGGGATGGAAACTCCGAGTATGAGCTCATCAACAACATCGAACGAAGGCCTATTCAGTTTCCAGAGTATATTTCGCAGGTCAGTCGAGACTTCATCAGCCGGTGCTGCAAAGTGCACTAGAAGGATAGATTTAGCTGGGATGAACTGCTACGTCATCCCATCTTCAACGGCCGCTTCACGAACTACGAAAAGGGTGGGGAAATTACCTACGAGAATAAGTACAAGTCACTGATGAGAGATCTTCGTCTGAAGATCAAGCTGGACAACATCGACTTGTAGAGGCTATTCAAACGAATGAATTTTAACAAAACCAGCGAACTCAGCCTTCAGGACTTTCAGAAGTTCCTTGAAACGGTTTCTAATAACTTTACAGCCGATGAAGCCAAGTATATCTTCGAGCGACTCGATGCTGATAAGTCCAACACCATCACCATGATTGAGCTGGAGAACGAAATGAAGAAGTATAACATCCCCATGCAGTCTGCTGTGAAGGAACTGCCTTCGTATAATCGCAAACACAGCAAAGAAGGAGATCAGAAGAAGCACGACGAGAAGGCCAAGTTAGACCTTCAAGCAAAGATTAACAAGAACTTTTTAGCACTGGCCGATATGCTTGAGCGCGATCAAATCACGCTTCCCAGCTACTTTGCGCAGTTTGATAAGTCTAAGGATGGTGTGCTCAAAAAAGAAGAATTCTTTGTTCTGCTGAAGGCAATGGGATTTCCTTTTGAAGAAAAGGAAATGAGCTATCTTTTCAAAGTCATCGATAACGATCGAAGTGGCACCATTACCTATGGAGAGTTCTACAAATTCTACTGCAAGGTCATTGGTGAACCGGTTCAGCAATTTGGAGGTATTTCCCCCAAGCAAAACTCTCCAAGGCAGACGCCCATTCAAATGCCGCAACAGCAGATGGGGCAGTTTGGATACCAACAGCCGCAACAGTTTGGGGTTGGGATGGGTAATATGCAAGGAATGGGAGGTATGGGAGGAATGGGAGGGATGATGCCTGATCCACTGCTGGGAATGATGATGAACGGGATGCCAGGGATGGGAGGCATGGGAGGTATGCAAGGAATAGGTGGAATGGGCCTTGGTGGTCTCGGAGGAGGTTTGCCAATGGGAGTTGGCATGCAACCATACCAGCAGAATCAAGGCATGATGCCGAACCAACAGCAGATGAATGCAGGCTTTCAGCAGGGCCAAAACCGTCGTTTCCCTGGAATGCCAGCATTCACAGGTAATGGATGGGACTTTTGATGGATCCGACTCTCCCTTGTATTTGTACCGTCAGTTATGAGCTCCGACTTTTACTAAATTTAATTTCTCGACAATTCCGGATTAGGGGATGGCGTCTTGATTTGATTGGACTGTTAATTGGCAGTCCCCATCATCAATATTCATAGCTTCCATTTGCATGCTGAAAACCCTGGCTCAGAGACTCAACTCGACTACTTTAAGACTTATTCGGTCGTGAATGATACATCTTCTCTAATGACCTCCCGACATTATATAATTCATAAATGAATACCCCTCGAAAAGTTTGGACGGAGGAGGTACTTTCGAGTGAAACCGTAGGAAGACCAAACCATCACCGACATAATCCTGAACCGAAAGATCAAAAAGTGGAGCCAGGTGGCCAAGATTATGGAAGCAGAATATAACATTCCAGGACGCACAGGCAAGCAATGCCGTGAACGGTACGTATATGTCGTTATAGGCAGCTGGCACAATCAGCTTGATCCAAACATCAAGAGTGACAAGTGGTCTGAACGCTAGGAGCAGTTGCTGTACAAATATCACAACGTTTACGGAAATAAATGGGCCAAGATTGCAGTTCACCTAGCCGGAAGGTACATGCATTGGTAAGCTTAGAACAGACAACTGCGTCAAGAATCACTTCTACTCCAACCTGCGGAAGGCACTACGACGCATTAATACCTTCATTACGCATAAGGCTGTTGTGGGTGAATTTCGACAGATTCGCGCCGGTTTCCTTCCGAAGATCATTGCAGCAGCAGAGGAGAGATTCGTAACAGGGAAGAACGAATCCTCCCTTCCGGAGGAGCTCATACATCGCTGTGTGGAGGTCAAGAACAGCTTATCTGGATACTGTAACAAGCAGGATCTCCTTCCTGAGTAAGCAGTTGACTTGGCCCGACTTATCACGGAGATCACCGAGCTTGGGCACATCTTTAAGAATAGTAAGACCCTCAACGAAGCAAAACTACGGCAAGTGAAATCAGAGCATGTATAGGCTCCCAAGTTAGAACCTATGCCTTTGATCAAGCAGGATTCCGAACCACCGAAACCCTCACCCAAGCAGCTGTTTATCCTACCGCCTCTAAGACTCCGAAACGACAGCATTATCACTCAACTGTCAACCACTCCGGCACTATTCCCGTAAATATTAGAAAAGGTTGAACCTCCAAACGATGAGGAAGATGACTCGGGAAGCATGGACCATCCCATCGCCATGGATGCCAAAGCGTTCATGGGTATGTAACTGGATAGCCCGACCATGCCAATGTTAAGACTGCGAAAGAAGCGGAGTTCGCACATCACAGTGCAACATGTAACGACCCCTTGCCGCCACGAAATCGAAGGGGAGGAGCTTGACCCGAACGACGCAGTGATTCGCTTACTGAACCACGAGGACTGCCCACAGCCCGATGAAGGCGGTTTTGCCTGATCCTTGATTGCTAGCCTACTGACATGCTACTCCAGTCCTTTCGACGCGAATGTTCGACCTAATTGTTATAAAATGGAAAGCAGTAGCACAAGTACTAACACAAAGAGAAAGTCAATCAAGGTCAAGGTTGACCTTAGTGAAGAAGTGGTTGATGGTCGGTCTTTCAACCAGCTGAGATTGGTCATCTTTGGCACCACTTAGTCGGAGCACCAATAAACTTTCCCGGAGCACTGATTCGAGATTAGGGTTGATTGCCTTGTACTCGCTGATCTGGCTGTAGATGTGCTGCATCGTGCGACGGAAAGAATCTCGGGCGCGCATCAACTCCTCTTCTCTGCGTTTCGTCAGTTGCCGGATCTCATCTGCTTTGTTTGTCGCACTCATGTTTTTTGACTACTCACGCTTCTCCTTGTTCTTCAGCTGAATCTGACCAAGCAACTCTCTGAATGACTTGGGATTGTACCTATGACCTGGCTTGAAGTAGTCGTTCCGAAAGTAGAGGGAGTCCTTGATGTATGGCTTGCTCACCTTTCGGAAACCATAGAGGTTTAGCTGGCGTACAAATGACTCGAGTTTCGAGTGGCGGTAGTAGTGGGGGAGGATCTCTTGGATTAGTCGTTCAGTGTTACGCACCACCACCTCTTCGTCGCTCCAGCCGATGATATCAGGGTACTCAGGATTCTACAGTTAGTTTGCGGTTGTTACCTCCATGATATCGTAGAGTTTGAGTATAAAGTCGCTGACCTTGGCCTCCTTCATCATGATTCTCGAGGATTTTAATTATTACAAACTCTTCGATAGCACCCTTCACTTATAGCTGATGCTGCCAGAATCAAATTGCTTGGGGAGATCGCTAGCTAACCCATCAACACCAGAGGTTATGGACCTCCCTCTCCCCTCCAGGGTAATAACTTTATAAAATGTGTGGATTTGTTGGGCTATTTTTCTAGCCAGGGTTAATGATAAGAGATATCGCAGGAGATGGGGAACTCCGGCTCAAATGATGTACCTCTCCCGGGTAGTATAGGTTGATGTTCCAGCTCCCTATATGAGTTGTTCTGGAATGTCGATGTAGATAGTGCTCCTGCAACAAAGATCAAAATTTTGGTGGATAGGTTGGGTTGATGACAAAGTTCGAGCCACAGCCATCACTATTCATAAAGTTGGAAGCATTATACAAATGGAAATGACCCAGGATCCTCCTTCGTCTTCATTATAATGGTTACGGTGAGGGACAAGGCCTCCATTGATCTATCAATACCGGAACTATTTGGTACGACTGCAACGCAACACGATCATTTCATTGAGAACTTCTTCTCGACAATCTGCTTAAAGATAATGAAGAGCTCCTCGCGACTGATCTTACCGTCGCTGTTCTTATCGACGGCGTGACCAAACTTCTGGACGTCTTGTTCGGTGACCTAGCGAGGAGTACCGAGCTTGCTGAACGCATCCGTGACGAGATTCTTAATCTCAGCGTAATCCAGAGTTCCACTCTTGTCCGCATCGTACTTGTAGAAGACTGTGTCGATAGCCTTGCTTAGCTGGTCGTCGGTGGGTTTCTATGCCATGTGAACAATTCAAAAATATCTAATAAGATATGCGGTACGTGCATTTCTAGGGGAGCAGAACCCGAAGACTGATATTTACCAATGAAACCACTTGGATAAGGGAAACTGCTGAAAATACAAGCAAAGACGAACGGCTGCAACACGACAGTTCGGCAGAAGGGCTTCCTTGACTTCCTTGACACGTATCAGGCTTGAACAGTTTTAATTTTCGCCGACTGAGCTCACATGGCGAGATAGCCGAGATTTGTGGATAATTGAGATTAGTAGAAACGATCGT
>ERZ724508.120-NODE-120-length-54493-cov-7.827161_pt1 | contig 54493 bp, 48 predicted proteins | sample MGYA00376041_ERZ724508 | MGnify/ENA primary metagenome ERZ724508 (study PRJEB28724, sample SAMN07190887) | wastewater metagenome | isolation source: effluent of sewage treatment plant in Hong Hong | place: USA: Christiansburg, Virginia | collected 2016-03-01 ...
TTGTCTAAATTATTCGCCTAAACCAGTTGCTCCCCAGAAAATGGATGTGACCCGAAGAATACTAGTTTTTTTAAACAGTCGAAAAATGATTTCTGTTCATTATAGCGTTGAATTAATTCGTATGAAAAATTTTATAGCCAAGCAATGAGATTATTGAAGGTGTGAGATTATTGAAATTTAATGCGTTTGTAAAAATGTAAAAGTACTCCCTCTATTTACACCCTAGCTCTCGAATTGTTATAATACCTAGGGCATTCATTGAAAAATAAACTAGAGCACGTATTTTAATTTTTCTCCTTAAAATAAAAAGAGCGAATCCAATCAAGGATTCACTCTTAGTAATGACGTAGTATTTTAATTTAAGGGAATTTCACACCATCATATTTTGTCGCGTCGATAAGAGGCAATGTTGATCCGTATGTTTTATTAATAGATTTTAGAAATTCGTTCGCTAACAAAGCATTTCCTATTGGCGTTAAGTGGACACCATCTAAAGAAAATGCACCTCCTGTTACAAACGTTGTACTTAAATTTATACCATTGTAAGCAACCCCTTTTTCAGCTCTAGATAAAAATTGATTTACATCTACAAACGCCAATCCATTTGCTGCTGCTAAACTTTTAATTTTGGTATTGTAATTTGAAATTGCTGTTTGAATACTTGTAATCTCCGTGCTTATTAAAACATATTCATTTGGAATGGGTTTAGCTGAACCCCATTGCTTGCATTTCAACGAATCCTGAGGAACAGACAATAGCACATATTCTGTTGAAGCTATTTGTCTCATTCCACCCGGAGCGGCTGCATCTTCAATGATAAATGGATTTTGCCCTAAATGAAATGTAATTCCTAATGGCGCATATACTGCATTCAAAGCTGAAACTTGTGCTTGACTTGTAAGAACCAATCCATTATACGGGACCGTTGTAAAATAGGGCAAAGAAGTAATCTCTGGAAGATTTGCGATTACTCCTTTTGCGCCATTTGAAATCAAGGTTGAAACAATCGCATCCATACTTGCATCAAAACCTACTCCTGGCCCACCTGCACTTGGTGTGATGGCATCGGATGTTCCACCAGATAAAGCATATAATAATACATCATTGCTTCCCAAAAATAAAGAAAAGAATGTTGGGTTTTGAGCCATTACATCTGAAAGAATAGATGCTGTTGCTGGATTAGAAGCCATACGTGTGAAAAACGGATTGTAATTGCCCGGACCATTTGCCGAATTTCCATAACCAGGATATACCGTCGTTGTCGCTTTAGCGCCTGGTACACCCATGTTATTAAACGGGCCTTTACTTGCAAATATGTTGCTTGCAAATATTGTAAAATCTCCTGCTGTCGCTATCGGTACTGGTGATAATGAAGTAGTACCCAAACAATCAGCATGTGGAGATAAAGCCAAACGTGCACCGAGAGAAGCACCAATACCTACGGAGTTTGGATCTATATCTGGTTGTTTAAAAGCACCAGATCCTATTTTAGAAAATTGTTGCGAAATTAAATTCGGATAAGATACTTGCTGGCCATCGTAATACAAGGCATTATCTGCATATCCCGCTGTAATGGAATTACCTACAGAAACATATTTACTTACATCCAAACTTCCTTTATCTACAGCTGGTTCGCTTATGCTTGGTTTACAGGCAACGATGCTTCCGCACAGTGCCAAAGAATATAAAATAGTTTTAGTATTTTTCATGGCTAGTTGAAGTTATACGTTAATGACAAACCAGGAACGAGAATACGTGTTTTATACGTTCCACTTAAATTCGTTTCAATATTTGTATCGGTACGTTTCATAAAATTGATGTAGCTAAAAGATGCATCAATCATAAAGCGCTCTATAGGCTTGTACCCGATACCACCCGTGAAATTCAATCGATCTGCATCGGGAACTTCAGGAGTTACATACCCATTTTTAATGGGCGATTTTTCGTAATTCATACCCGCACGCAGCAAGATTTTTTCACTCAATGTATATTGTCCACCTAAACGTATGGCATACGTATTTTTATAATTACGTGGCGACTCTGTATCTTTTAAAGAAGTAGTATTTTGCGCGTAATCAAATGAAAGTGATTTATAACTTCCCCAGCCGATGTAATTTACATCCGCAGTCACTACTAATTTTTCTGTCGCATTCACCGCAACGCCTAATGTTAATACTTGTGGCAAAGGAAGCGTGGCACTAAAACTTCCAGAAGGGAAATTTGTTTGCAAAGAATTGGGCACATTAAACGTTGCACTACCATTCTTTAATTTCATATTCACTTGCGAGCGGTACGATAAACCAATAGAAATTTTTTCAATTGGTTTATAATAAACCCCTAAGTTGTAACCCATACCACCTGCAGTGCCTGATAAGTTAGCTGTTGATTGTTGACCATTGGCATTTGCAATTGGTAAATCCTTACTTAAATCTATATGACCATAACCATATACAAAGCCCGCTCCAATACCCAACTTATCGTTTACTTTGTAACTAAGCGTTGGCTGAAAAAAGACAGATAGTAATTTCATTTGTGTAAGTGCATAACGGCCAGACCAGCCGTCTTCATATTTAATCGTACTTCCAAAAGGCGTATATACGCCCATACCAAATTTGAATTTGCTTTCCTTTGGACCCCAAACGCCATACCCTGTAAATGGAGTACTTATTGGAGAGTTCGTACGAAATTGTTGTTGGCTGTTTCCATCGCGAAACGCTGTACTCTCAGCCGTTAAACTCACACCAACACTGACGCTGTTTTCCTTTAAATGTGAAACTGATCCTGGATTATAAAACACACTTGCTCCATCTAAATTCGTGGCTACGCCTGCTCCACCCATAGCTTGCTGTTTTTGCCCTTGCAAGTTTACCTGGAAGCCTTGAGCAAACAATAAACTTGGCGATAGCATAGACAGCACAATAAATAATTTTTTCATAGCATGTATTTTACGGTTCTTATAAAAAAGTACTTGTTGTTTACATCGTTAACCTGTAAACATGTTTAATATACTAAACATAGTATTAAAAAGAATTATGCATGCATAGTTTATATAAAAATGTTTTTTTGAAAATTGTAGCATTCAAGTATTCAACCATTAAAAGAATTATTATAGGTGATGATTCAATATCATTTGGTTAAAGGGCATAGTTACTATTGTACCTACAGTTAAACGCCATTGAGTGGTTATAGATTTTTCGGTGTATGACCATCTGTAAGCATATCAAATTTTTCTGATTTAGAATAAACTTTAGTTTTTTTATTTTGCTCAATTATATCTAGATATTTCATTTCTACGAGTGCCAGTAAATCTGCACGAGCTGTTTGATTCGAAACATTAAATCGAACTTCAATTTCTTTCACACTAAATATACTATCAGGCTCATCATAAATCCATTTCAGTATTATTGCCTGACGCTCGTTAACACCTTTTAATTTTTGAAAATTGATGAGTTGCTTTTTTTCATTAATCTTTCTTTGTATATATTTTCTTAGATCCTGAAAAGCGAGATCCATTGTTTTTATTTTATAATCAATAAAGTATGTAATATCATTTCCATCGATTTCGCTATACAAATAAGCTTGAGCATATTGTGTTTTACTTTTTACAATCAACCGTGATATTGACAAATATTCTGTAAGCCAATATCCGTTTCGTAATAAATACCAATAAAAAAGAGCTCTTGCAGTTCTTCCATTACCATCAACAAACGGATGTATAAAACCAATCATAAAATGTATTACTGCTGCTTTTATAATTGGATGGATAAATGTGTCCTTTTCAGTAGTGTTAAAAAAATGAAATAGGTCTTTCATTAAATCAGGAAGTTTATCATGGACTGGAGGTGTATAAATAGTTTCTCCATCCATTACATCTACTACATTGACATCATTATTATCTCTATAGCAACCTTCATCAGTTATATCATCTAATGTATCTTTAGTAATTAATTTATGAATTTCAAATAATCGTCTTTCTGTGAGTGGTTCATTTTTTAAACTAACAATGTGTTTAATGGTTGTATAATTATTTACAATCATTTGCTCAGACTTTGTTTTTGGCTTAGCATTTTTTCTAAGCATTTCTTTTGCCTTTTTACGAGTTGTGACCGCCCCTTCAATCTGACTGGACGCAATTGCTTCCTCCATAATTGAACTCGTTAAATATCGTTTTTTGTCTTCTTCTGGTATAACTCCTTGCGTAACTAATGTTCCTCCAATATTCAAATCAAATTCATGTAATGCCTTTTGTATCTTATTACTGATATTATACTGAAATGTATACTCTCCAAATTTAATTTTTTTGGCATTTACTACTCTACTCAATTTTACAATTGTCCATAATAGCTCTGGTGAAATATCAAATTCGTTTTTTTGGTATTTTACTTTATCCCAATAGTAATATTCTTCATTTATCTTTTGGATGATATCATCTAATTTAAGCTCCTTTCTGAGTTTAATTGCTTCATAATAAAATTCATCGTTATACCAAGCTGGTGCTGACTCTAGTTTTTTCATATCACAATATGTCCAAATTTTTGAATAATTAGGACATTTTTATAAATCTAATCAAACATACAAATATTTCCAAATTTTGATAAAATTTGGAAATATTTGTATGTTTTTAAATTTTAAGTTTGATTGTCAAATAATTGCATCAAGACAAATAAAAAAGGCACTCCACTATAAGTAGAGCACCTTTTACATTAATCTTTTCGCTTTAAGCCTTATTCCGTTTCAGCCATGTTATGAAACACCGCCTGTACATCATCGTCGTCTTCAAATTTTTCCAACAACTTATAAAGTTCTTCTTGTTGTTCTGCAGTCAATGTAGTTGTAGTATTGGGAATACGTTCTGTTTCTGCATTGATAACAGTCATGCCTCTGTTTTCCAACTCCTTTTGCATGGCACCAAAATCAACAAAAGCAGTATAAATGAAAATTTCATTTTCATCTTTTACAATTTCTTCAGCACCAAAATCAATCAACTCTAACTCTAATTCTTCCGGATCTAAACCCGTGCCGTCAATCTTGATAACACCTTTGCGTTCAAATAAAAATTCCAGTGAGCCGGTTTTTCCTAATGCTCCCCCTGATCGTGTAAAATAGGAACGTACATTGGCAACCGTACGCGTATTGTTATCTGTAGCACATTCAACTAAAATTGCTATGCCATATGGACCATATCCTTCAAAAACTACCTCTTCATAATCCGATTCATCTTTACCAGATGCTCTTTTTATCGCCGCGTCGATCCGATCTTTCGGCATATTCAATCCTTTTGCATTGTTTACGGCTGTACGTAAACGTGCATTGGTATCTATGTTGGCACCACCTTGCTTGGCAGCCATCACAATTTCTTTTCCTAAACGCGTAAAGGCTTTCGCCATGCGATCAAAACGTTTTGCTCTTCTTCCTTTTCGAAGTTCGTATGCTCTTCCCATAATAGTTGTATTTGCAATCTTGCGCTAATTTACGCAGATTTCAAGAGGTTATATAGAGAAATGTTGATTTTTTAAATTCCAAACCTCCCTTTTAAGAGCTTCTTAGTATTTTCAATTCGTTGTCAAATTATGTATCCATCAAATTGAAAACTTTATTCGGTTTTATCTTTCACCTTCAAACTAGACCAATCAAACAAAAATTTAATTAGTATAAATGGAGCAATAGTAAACAATGTTGTATACTTTTCTAGTCCAAGTGGCATTTGAAAAAATTTATTTGAAGTTAAAAACCAAGCAAACATACCTAAAATGATAGATATATGAAGGGTAAGTGCTCCTTTAGGAAGTACTGTATCTGGTGTCAATTCGGTAGGATTTTTATGAATCACATAATTAAAAGCCTCTCTTCCAACAAAAGAAATGAGTGAAATGTTAAATATTGTATTTTTAAAAAAGAGTACTTGAATATTTTTAACAAATCCATCATTATTTATTCCTTCAAACATAAAACAAAAACAAACTATGATAAATACGAGATAAATCGCAAGCATAAAAATTCGAGCATATAAGACAACTTTATATTTATCTGCATCTTTAATCTGATTTGGATGGAAGTAATATCGAATCCAATCGAAAAGTGTTTTTATAACCTCATCCCACCAAAATATGTAAATAACAAAAAAAACAGTTATCTCCTTCATAATAATAGCCACAACGGTTAACGCTGTGAAAAACAATAACGAAACCAGATCAACCAACCAACTTTGCTTAGCTATATTCATTTGTACATATTTTCAAGATTAAAAAACACCAAAAAATTGAAAGCTTTCCTAAATTATTCATTTTGCCATTTAAGGTACTGTAAACTTCAATCCTGAACGGGTAAGAGAAAAAAAGGTTTTTAAGTTTTAAAATTTTAAAACCTCTTTGGGCAAGCCCTTTATTTCTACAAATAATAGATGGATGCATTGATTATCTATCTAATGATAGATTTTCTGCATTTTCCTTTTTATTTTTCAAACTAGACCAGTCAAATAAAAATTTGATTAATATAAAAGGCGCAATCGTAAATAAAGTGTTGTACTTTTCAGCACCTTCTGATAAATGAAAAACATTATTTGAGGACAGAAACCAAGCGAACATACCAAAAATGATTGATATGTGAAGCACAAGTGCGCCTTTAGGAAGTATTAAATTAGTTATTGATGCGGTAGGTTTTTTATGGTTTACATAATTAAAAGCTTCTCTAACAATAAACGATAGCAGCGTAATATTAAAGATTACATTTCTAAAAAAAATTACGTCAATATTTTTATCATACCCCACATTATTATGCTCCTCGACCATCACATTAAAACAAACTATAATAAACATCATGTACACGCAAAGCATAAAAAACCGTACGCACCAAATAATGGTAAAAATAGATGGATCCATAATTAAATTTCTGTTGAAGATAAAACGAATGCCATCGAAAAGTGTTTTTATAAGTTCATCCCACCAAAAGATATACATAACATAAAAAATAGTTATCTCTTTCAGTACAAGAGCTGCTACAGATAATATTGTAAAAAACAATAATGAGACGAGATCAATCAGCCAACTTTGCTTGGTTATATTCATTTGTACTTATTTTCAAGATGCCAAAATACAAAAATAATTTAATACCTTAGAAAATTGATTTGCACTAGCTCTGCTGAAATTAAACTAAAACAAACCATGAACATCAACCACGAAATAAAAAGCCTTTTAAACTCCCTTCAGCGAACACCTTTCCCGCGAGTTACTAGGAAAAAAGTATTGCTTGAAATGGTTGCTAATGGTGTTGCGGCTTTATGTGCTTTTATTGTTTATAAAACAGTGCAACATTTTGTAGTGGTTAAAAGTATAAAAAATCTTTGGGGACTTACTGCAAAAAAACAATCTAAAATGATTGTAAGCAAAGATACGTTTGAAACCATTAGTGGCGTATTTATTTTTATTATTGCCATTTTTGTTTTTACGTATGTTGAATCATTAATCGAAAATTATTTGAAGGATCGAGAAGAGAAAAAAATTGATTCTATTTGATTTCGTAATTGGGGTTTTCCCTTTACATAAAAAATGTCGTCTATTTTATAAACGACATTCTAATATTCCTTATATATTCAATCTTTATTTTTATAAAATCGATTTCATTACAAAGTCTACTAATCGATCACAGCGACTGTTCCCAAATTCCAAAATTGAGCTTAGTTGTGAATGATTAAATAATTCTTCTTTGATTAATTTTTTAGCTCTGTGTAAGCGAATTTTTACATTGCTTATGGTAATATCTAACGTTTCTGCAATTTCGGTTTGAGACATATCTTCCACTTCAGCCATAATAAAAACAATCCGATACATTTCTGGAATGCAATCAATACTTTTCGTGATTAGATTATTTAACTCACGGTTTATCATTCCAGTCTCAGGAGTTGTAACGTTTGTGACTAAACTATTCGTATCATGTAATTGTTTGATTGTATCATCTTCCATATGAACTACTCTTTTATTTTTCCGAATCCATTGCAAGGCTTCATTAATTCCAATGCGTATCAGCCAAGTGGAAAACTCAGAATCCAATCGAAAGCTGTCTAATTTATAAAACGCTTTTAAATACGTTTCTTGCATTACATCTAGAATTTCTTCCTCTCTATTTATATAGCCACGTATTATTCTATATAATTTTTGATTATGCCGACGCATCAAAATCTCAAATAATTCTTTCTCGCCAGCAATCACGCGTTTAGCTACTTCTTGATTTGTCAATTTTAACGTAATAGATGAATCAATCCTTGTTGCTCCCATAATTTCTTATTTATTACCTATTAGATGCATCAGATTTTAAAACGTTACAACTTGTAACCTTTTTTTATTTCTAGCATCTAACCTACACATTTTAAAATATACACATATGAACACTCAAAACTTTACAGAAGTTAAAAAATTACAAAACATCCTTAAAATTGTATTTATTGTTGTCCCAATAGTTGCAGGTTTGGATAAATTCACTAATATACTAACGGATTGGACAGGATATCTATCTCCAAGCTTTATCAGCATGTTACCAATCAGTGCATCAGCATGCATGATGATAATCGGTGTTATTGAAATCGCTGCAGGGTTAATTGTCTTATTTAAAACACGTTGGGGTGCTTATATCGTTGCAGCTTGGCTAGCAATCATTGCATTAAGTTTGTTACTTACTTGGCACCATGCAGATGTTGCAGTAAGAGACTTCGTTATGGCAATTACTGCATTTACATTAGCGAAACTGACAGAAATCACTTCGGAACAAAACTAAAACACTACGACTATGGGTACGGAATTATTAAAAACAAAAATCTTACAAAAAGATTGGCTTACTCATAATGTATTAAGACTTCGGTTAGAAAGACCTGCAAACTATATCTTCTCTGCAGGCCAAGCCGTTGAACTAGGTATGGATGGGCCCAAATGGAAAGATGTTACTGCTCCATTTACATTAACTGGCTTAACGAAAGAAAATTATTTAGAATTTATTCTCAAAGTCTATCCAGAACATAATGGTTTCACACAAGCATTATCTGAACTTACCGTTGATTCTGCACTATCCATTACACCTGCATGGGATTCATTTACTTACAAAGAACCCGGAGTATTTATTGCTGGAGGTACAGGTATTACCCCATTTATAGCTATTATCAGAGATCTTGCTCACAAAGGAATTCCTCTAAGCAATCATGGTCTGTTATGGGCAAATAAAACACACGACGATATCTTTTTAAAAGATGAATTCACACACAATTTAGGAGAGCGATTTGTTAACATCTTAAGTAAAGAAAATCATCCCGATTATAAAACAGGTAAACTAGATGCTGCATTTCTAGCCGGACAAAATATAGATATACATCAATATTTTTATATCTGCGGACCAGGAAGTTTTTCTGCTGATATTAAAAAAATATTGATAGGCTTAGGAGCTCTTGAAAAAAATATTATTACAGATTATTAAGACATTGAAAATGAAGTACGACGAGAACATGATAGCACCTGTTGTTGTTCAAAACAAAACAGAAAAGATAGATCTTGAAAAAATTGAAACCATTCGTTTTCATTTTTCTAAAATAATGGAAGCCTTAGGACTTGACCTTGAAAGAGAAAGTTTGAAAGAAACGCCTAATCGGGTTGCAAAAATGTATGTGAAGGAAATTTTCAGCGGACTGAATCCAAAAAATTTTCCAGCCATCACGTTATTTGATAATGAATTGGAATATGAAGAAATGTTACTTGAAAGAGACATCACTTTATACAGTTATTGCGAACATCACTTTGTTCCAATCATTGGCAAGGTACACATTGCATATTTCCCAAATGAAAAAATTATAGGTCTTTCAAAATTAAATCGGATTGTACAATTCTTTGCAAGTAAGCCACAGGTACAAGAGAATCTTACCATGGAAATAGCAAAATGTCTACAAAAGATTTTAATGACAAAAGATGTAGCTGTATATATTAAAGCAAGTCATCTCTGCGTTGCATCCAGAGGAATTAAAGACACCAACAGTTTAACGCATACTTCATTTTACGGTGGTAAGTTTAAAGTAGCAGATACAAAGAAAACATTCTTAGAAGGGATTCAATAAAGAACCTGTTACCTATACATATTTATGGCACTGGTCTTTGACTGGTGCTTTTTTTTGGATAGAATTAATATGCTACAATAATCTCATCCCTATGGGATTAGAAAAAGTTTAAATTATAAGTTGACGGCTATGGTGTCACTCAGACCACGGAGCAATGCTATTATTATATACGCACCTTTCCAATTGAACTTATCTCTTTAATATAGGGTAGTATACATATATCTTATTTACTGAAACCATACCAATGAACGACCTTCTAGCACAAATAAAGAACTGTACGTTATGTTTACCCTATCTCGAATTAGGAGTGAACCCAGTTGTGCAAGCAAGTTCAAAAAGTAAAATCATTATTATAGGTCAAGCTCCTGGTCGTATCGTGCACGAAACCGGCACGCCATGGAACGATAAAAGTGGTGATACGCTTCGGAAATGGCTGGGCGTATATAAAGAACTTTTTTACAACGATGAAGTTTTTGCCTCAATTCCAATGAGCTTTTGTTTTCCGGGTAAAGGCAAATCGGGCGACCTACCTCCACGAAAAGAATGTGCACCACTTTGGCATGAAAAATTACTAACGCATTTAAATGATGCTCAATTAATTTTGTTGATCGGGCAGTATGCACAAAACTATTATTTAAAAGATACAACTAAGCCTACCTTAACAGAAACCGTTCGCGCATTTGAAAATTACTTGCCGCGTTATTTTCCTTTACCCCATCCTTCCCCAAGAAATAACATTTGGCAATCAAAAAATCCATGGTTTCAAGAAGAAGTACTTCCTGTTTTAAAAACTACAGTAAGAGATTTAATATGATTGTTTTTAAAATAACATGAATCCCCCAATTGAAAATATAATTTTGATTGAATCATTTTTTTGACTGAAATCCCGATTTTAAACATTTTACCATTTTTAATTTCTCCTATATTTTAATATAGATTGTTTATTTTTACATTCTCAATAAACTAAACCTTATGTTTAAATCAACTCTACTTTTACTTTTATCTTGCATCGTTTGTTTGATTTTTTCTTCATCTGTTTCTGAAGTACCACCTGACCCAACCGTATATTCAAAAAAATTATTTGAGGTTCTGAAAAAAAACGATCAGGCCTTATACATAAGTTCATTTGAAATTACAGATGCAGATATAGATCTTCTAAATAAATTGGCTCTTGAAGATCCGTACATTTCTAAAAGTGAAATGAAGCGCTTTCAAGATGAACTATCTGACAAATCTTCGCTTAAAAAGAAATTAAACGAACGATTGAATAAAAACTATACAAAGGTTCAAGAATGGATCATAGCAAACGATATTCATATAAACACCATTGAATATCTAACCTTCTACTACACACTTCAAATAGAAAAAGGCTCTCCTTTCTATTCCATTAATTCTGGTGCATTATATATCAAACACGGAACAAAAAAATATTTAATAAAACTGGATAATGCTCTATACATTAATAACCAGTGGAAATATGGCGAAATTGATCAAATTGAAGAAGTAAATGAATATTTAAATTATGTTGATGCATATTCTGATTACGTTGACTATGCAAACGAAGACTCCATTTATGTTGAAACTTACGATGATTACGACACCGCTGTTTATGCCGTAGTCGATACAGCTTATATATCAGGTTCGGAATACAATCGTACATTTTCAGAAAAAGAAACAAAAAAAATATTTAAAATTCAAGAGAAGATTGACGCATTAAATAAAAAACTCGATAAAGTGTATAGAAACTAATGCTTTTGTGCGTTCAATTTAATTGGTAGTAACATTTAAATAAATGGCCTGTAATTTACCATAGCCGTCAACTTAAGTGATTTGCATTTCATACTCTAGTGGTTGGTAGTTTAAGTGTAATAATTATTAGTGGTTAAACATAGAGAACAAACATTTAAATTTACCGAACCACGGCTTATTTTCAGAAGACTCAAAACATGCCGTGGTTCGGTACGTTTACGCAGCAGTATTATAGATAATGCGAAATTGTTCTTTTGCGTAAACTACCAACCACCTGTCATCGGTGTCGACAATTTTCTTAAGTTGACGACTATGGTGATTCACAGGGCATTTTTATTGTAGTCAATATTAATTTTTCCGAAATACCCGTTGCCTTCTATTGATGCTTATAATTGGTTCTATAGCGACAAAAATTCAAATTTCAATCAAATAATTATCACTACTTTTATCGTATTATTTTGAAAATTGCAAACTCGTAATTTATAAGTGCTTAAGTAAATCATTGAAAATAAAGATACTAATAGCTCTAAAAAATGGAATTGTAACAGTATTAATCTTGCTATGCTTCACAATTTCAAAATTTTGCAAACACACTTAATTTTGTAGATTGGGAGAAAAATATTCAACTATGAAAAAATTATACATACTACTTTTGTGTGGAATATCCACACACTCATTCGGTCAACAATTAGCAAACAGTGATTTTGAAAACTGGACGAATCACCCGGGTAATATTGTTTATACATCCTACAAAGAAGTTAACAACTGGGCATCTGGCAATGCCGCGTTAGATGTTGCTCCTGGTGTAAAAGCTCCAACATCCCAGACAACAGATGCACAAAACGGTACCTATGCAGTAAAACTAACAACACAAACTATTTTCGGTCAACTTGCTTCAGGCAATCTTTTTACAGGAAAATTCAAATTAAACTTAACCGACCCAATAAAAAGTGCTCAAATAGGCACTCCCTATTCTTCAAGACCAACAGCATTTAATGTTTACTATAAATATGCTTCCGTTAAAGGTGATTCTTGCTCCATGTATGCTCTTTTAACAAAATACAATACTTCAACTCATAAGCGTGATACAATTGGACTAGGAAGTTTTGTTTCTTCAACCTCTGTTAATACATACACGTTATTAAATATGCCAATTACATATACATCTACAGAAGATCCTGATTCTATTTCAATGGTATTTTCTTCAAGCGCAGATGGTGGAAATTTCCGTGGTCAAGTTGGTAGCACTTTAACGATTGATAATTTCTCTTTAGATGGAGTACCATCATTAAGTACGACAGCTTCCTTGGCAAGTATTTCGGCTGTACTATATCCAAACCCGGCTCAATCTAGAGTAGTACTTTCAAATGCTCCTTCTGAATCTGGAACAGTATATTTTTATAACGTTTCTGGTTCATTGGTTCGTTCTCAAAAATGGATTGGTACACGTACCCCAGAATTTGAACTTGAAAATATGCCAGTAGGATTTTATACGTGTAAATTCATTACTTCTGATGAAACCGTTTTTGCAAGCAAACTATTAATTACTGAATAATTCTCATGCGTAACTATTTTGCATTATCACTTTGTTTACTCATTTCAACTTCTGCTTCCTATGCACAAAATTCTCATTGGAACATATATGCAAAAACAGGAATTCAAGTTGGCGGCCCTTTATACAAAAGTCCAAGCATTGTAAGCAAGTCAGGTTCCCCAGGCTTTAATCCAATTCTTGGAGCGGGCTTCTCTTATGCAATAACAAAAAAATTGTCCATTGCTGCAGAAGCTTTCTATAGTCGTAGAAAAATTAATTATTCGTCCGAAGTCAAAGATCAAAATTACATTGATCACAACACCTTGATTATAAATAATCAGTCCATTACGTTTGATGTTTCTACAACATTTACGGGTACTACAAAAGGAACCTTTGATTCACATTACATAGAAATGCCTATTTTGTTGCAGTATGCTTTTGGAAACAAATGGCAGATTCATGCAGGCATGTATTATGCATGGGCATTTAATAAAACGAATAAAGGAACAGCTACCGGTATTGTTGGAAGAACCGATATTCAAGATCCAAATACAGTAACCGATAAAGAATATAATTACAGCAAAGAAATGACCTCGAGATATTACGGTTTTGTTGCAGGCACACAATATCAACTTTCTTCTGCTTTTGCATTAGAAGTACGAGCTACCTATTCGCTTAAAAGTTTATATAAAGAGGAATGGGAAGGTATTCCATATACATTAAAAGATTTGTACGGTCAGTTAACGGTTAAATATTACTTTATACGACCAAAAGCGTAACTTTAATAACGGATAAGTATCAATCTCTTATCGGCTCTAAACAACTGCATTCTTTTATAAATGGAAACGGAATTTATAATCCGTTTCCATTTTTTTTGATTTAAGGTATGATTCCTATCAATAGGAATTTCCTATTTATGTACTAATTTTGGAGTATGGCAATTCAATTGTACAATCCCTTCGAAAGCATGCATTTTGGCATGCAAACCTGTTTTCTAACGGGTAAACCATTAGATGCGAACACGGAACCAATCCCAATTTTTCCTGAATGGGTTCTGGAGCGTTACAATCTGAGCGATCAAACATTTAAAATGTTGGACGAAAAAACGCGTGTTCCATATAAAAATCTGAAAGTACCCTTTTCAAAAGATGTCATTGAAAATGCCTTGGATCCTTTGGAAACCGAAATTGAAAAAGCGTTTTGTACAGGCTACGACGAAGTCGTAAAAATTCCAGAAGAACGGTTGTTTCAGTGGATGGCAAAATTGATGCTGGGTGTTTTGTTTGAAGACTTACGTATTGCCCAAACGAAACTAGCCGAACAAGATGATACGCTTCGCTTATCTGGATTTTTAAAAGCCCGTTTTCAAAAACTCCATTCCATGTTGCAGTCTTTGGTTGTGCCAATGGAATTTAACGGCTTAAAACCCTGGAGCATTCGTGTATTCAAGGTTAAGTATTCAACTGATTTGTTTAATTATAAAGACGAAACAAACAACCTCAATTTCTCTTTAAGCATGAATGATTTTGGCATTGTCGCTTGTCTGCAAGACAATGGCGAAGTCGGTAAAAAATTCGATGACCTCACAAACCGAATTGGCAATCAAACCTTGCACCCCATTCAGTTTGAAGAGTTGTGTGCAAAGTTTATTTATGCCAATTATTTACTGACCGACTATGCCTCGTATGCTGTTACTTTAGACGAAGACAAAGTAACAATTGAATCACAACCACTAGTCGCAAAACCAGGAACGGACTTGTTTGATTATTGGGACGACAACATGTACGGACAAGTGTTAGCGAACTACTGGAAGCCTTGGGCATTAACGATGAAGGAGATAATTCAATTCCCCAATCCACCAATCAGTTTTCTTGAAAGCGATTATAGTGATGAGATTATAGCGTTGGAAAAAATTAATCAACCGTATTGAAAATTTGTTACTTTTAAACATTCTTCTTAATTCATAAAGAAGGGTGTTTAAAAGTAACATTTATTCTTTATTTTCTATTGCATCTTATATTCCAATTTTAATCAATACTCGTTGCATATATATCAAGTACTTTTCTCCAAAATATTTTTTCTGAGAACGAATATCTCGAATACGAGCAATCTACCTATTTATATACTCCAGCTCCAGCTTTTTAATGCGTGAGCCAATTGCACCACGGGTGCGACCAAAATGTTTCGCCATGTCGCCTAAACTAATTCCGTCTAAATACATACGCGCCAACTCTTGATCCAAGGCATGCGTCCAAGGTTGGTAGCCTTCTTTATTTTTATCTCGTGCTTCATCAACCGAATAGGATTTCTCTTTTGGATAACCGTAACTTTTCGGTTGATTTTTATTTTTTCCTTTTGAACTTGCAGTTGATTGCGCAGCTTTACGCTCCTCTTCTTCTTCCAATACACGCAATACATTAATTTGTGCTGAAGGTGTTGCATTTTTCGGCATCAAGGTTTCGGGGATGTGTATCGTATTTTTTGTACGCGTTACCGCAACATACAGCAAATTGATTTCTTCATTCAATTTAGAAATATTTATTTCATCGTCGGTGCGCGTGCCTTTGGTTTGTTTTTCTATTTTATCCTGCGTGATAAAATCGTTTACAATTTGTATCGAATCGTATTCCATTCCCTTGCATCGGTGCACGGTCGAAAAAATCATTTCAGCTTTATGCTTTTCGTCGTTACCAACATGTTTCTCTTTTATCTGATTTAAAATTCCAGGAATGTCATTTCCGTATTCCTCTACAATTTCAATCATCATTTTAAGTTGTACGTCTTCTGTCTTTTCAACATATTCTTCCAATTCTTCTATGCTCTTCATTTGCGCAATCAACTTGTCCCGAATCAGCGCAGGTTTCCGATTGTACAAATTCAATACATCATACAACGACGTGCCTTCATCGGCATAGGTGTAGGAATGAATGTTGCCTTCAAAATAAATATGTTTGACGTTTTTCTTTTCAATAACAAACTCAATGGCTTTCAACAACAAACCCAAATTGGTGCGTGCAATAATTGCTTTAACTTTGTTTTCTTTGCCCGTGCCTTTTCCTTCGATGGAATAAACTTTTTCTTCGCTTACAAAATTTTTCCAGTTCAATACATCCACGGCAAGTTTTGCAATATCAGCGCTAAAGCGAAAACTCGACGATAAATTGAATGTCTTAAAATTTGCTTTCTCCAAGGAATTTACTGCAAAACGCCAGCCGTAAATTTGTTGATGGGTATCGCCCACAATCACTTTGGTTGCTGGTTGTTTAAAAAAAACATCCAACATGGCAGGCGATGCATCTTGACCTTCATCAAATAATATGTAATCGAAATACAAACGCGGCTGCGACAATTGAAATTTCTTTAAATAAAAATCGTGGGTGATTTCTATTTCACCTTTATCCATCTTTGCTAAAAACTGTCGCGTCTGCTTTTCTATGTATGCGTATGCTGCGGATACGAATGCTTTTGCTTCCTGATCAAAAACAACCTCTCGGTAATTGAGATCTTGAACTTTTAATTTATCGCTGTTGCAAAAATAGGCAACAAATTTATTGATGTGATTGGCTGCAATGTATTCGGCATGTTTGTCGCCCGTGTTTTGTAAACCCAAAATATCTACAATCTCGTGTGTCTTATATCCGTTTGCTTTTACGCGGTAATTGTGTCGATATACAACCTCGCGGTACGCGAGCGAATGTGCAGTTTCAACTTTTACATTGTGTAATCCTGCATCTGAAAATTTCTTTTGTGCCTCAATCTTTACCGATTTATTAAATGCCAAATACAATATTTTACTATTGGCCGGCCGCGCCTTCGCATATTCAATTACCGTAGTCGTTTTCCCCGAACCTGCAACGGCATTGATTTTAATATCTCCGGTGGAATTTATAATGGCGAGTTGCTCGTTGCTTAGTTGCATAGGTGGAAATTTAATCGCGTAGCGGAAATATTTTTGCTGGTCAATTTACGTATTAATTATTATTTATTCGTAAAGGGCGTATTGCATATACCCAATTATTGCCCACCCGTTTTTTGTAGGGGCATATCGCATACGCCCTGTTGGATAATGGGCGGCGGTTGGTTAAAGGGCGTATGCAATAAGCCCCTACCGGTTATCGGTATTTATCTGTATCCCATTTTGATGGATTGTTTATAATATAATTTGAAATGGGTTGATACGATTGTTCATCCCGAATAATATGTTCGTGAAAACTACGTTGCCAAATTGTTGAAGATTGTTTGTAATTACCCAAACACAACATATTCATTTGTTTTGTAACCGCCGATTTATATCCCCGAATAATTGCTCCTCTTGTATTCGACGGCGACCGTAGGGGCGTATTGCATACGCCCTGTTGGTTATTGCACAGCGGCTGCAAACCTTCAGCGGATTGGATAATGTGTATATCAATTTCTGGCATAATCAAACCATCCGGCAATTTCGCATCGGTTTCATACATTTTCAAATGTGGTATATTGACATAGGGCGTATGCAATACGCCCCTAGCGGTTATCGGTATTTATCTGTATCCCATTTTTCAGGATTGCTTACAATATAATTCGAAATGTTTTGATACGATTTCTCATCCCGAATAATGTGTTCGTGAAAACTACGTTGCCAAACCGTTGAAGATTGTTTGTAATTACCCAAACCCAACATATTCATTTGTTTTGTAACCGCCGATTTATATCCCCGAATAATTGCCCCAATGTTATTCGAAGGCGACCGTAGGGACGTATCAAAATTATGCGTTTGCAAATTGTTCAAACGTAGGGGCGTATTGCATACGCCCTGATTGATAATGAACGAATGTTCGATAATGGACGCATGCATTTCTGGAACAATCAAATCACCGTGTTTGTTTGTATCGGATGTATGCACAATGTTTGCATCGGTGCTGGACGTTTGCAAACCGTGCATATTTATACAGGGCGTATGCAATACGCCCCTACCAGTATCCATCATTTGGTTATTAATAATAACAATTCCATGGATATGATTTGGCATAATTACAAAAACATCCAATTCCACATTCGAACGAATTTCGGTTGTTTTCAACCATTCGTCGTAGGCACTATTTCCATTTGCATTCAATATCATTTCGTTGTTTATTATTTCACCGAATACATGTGCTTTATCCTTACAACAGATGGTAATAAAATAAGCACCTTCTTGTGAATAGTCGTAGTTCTTTAATCGCAACGACCTGCGATTGTGAATTTTGGGATTGTATTTCATGCATCAAAAAAATTAGCTGATGCACAAAGATCGGTTGTTTATTTTAAAAAATGAAAGTTGGATGAATTAGTTAACAATGGTTAATGAGGATGATAATTATTCTATCAGCCCATTTTTATATAATCACCTATAAAATCATTTATGCTTTCAGACTCTTCGTCGAATTTTAATACGATGCGAGAGGTCAATTTTGTGATCCATTTTTCAATTTCTTCAAATGTATCCATCGCTAACAAAAAACTCAATACTTTATTATCTATTTCAACCGAATCAAAATAATCTATGATGTCTGCTTTAAAACTATCCGCATAGTTTTCTTCTGCTTGATTTAAGAATTTTTCGAGGTGGGATATTTTTTCGGTGAGGGTTGGCATATAATTATTTAATTACTGCGTTCATTAATTCAGACAAGGTTACTGAAAAAGGTAATGCAGAGTTGTTACCATTTTTATATTTTTCAAGCTTCGTAATATCCCATTCTACGTTTAATAATTCCTTATCAGAAATCTCTTCAACTTTATAAACTAAATAATAATTTTGTGAAGGTTCACTTGGATACTTATTATCAATTAACTTTTGCTTAGAAAATACACGTGGACCCGTTTCTGTTATTTTTAACAACCTTCCAGTTTTAGTTTCGTTTTTTGAATGTAGTAGTAAATATTTAGCACCTGCTTCTCCAGGACCTAATCTTAAAGAACCACGTCTACTATCAGTCCTTGCATTATAAAGACCGGTTGAAATAATCCAATCTAGATTTTCTTTTCTACAATAGCCAACCAATACAAACGTATCATCCGGAATCAGATTTCTATTGGAACCATATGTTTCTGGAAGAATTTCATTTACTTCATCACCTTTCTCAGGTTTGCTCTTATAAACATCAAATGTTCTATACGCAATCTTTTCACGTTGAGAAGCTCTGTTAACAAAATGATTTATGACTTCAAGAATAAAAATTTTAAGTTCAGTTATTCCATCATCTGTTTTTGATGGACGAACTGGAAATGCTCCTAAACCTGGAATTATTTCATGAAAGCCTTTTTTGTTTATCGGAGTATTACCAGGATACAATACATATGCTCCACCTGTTCTGCGAATTGCATCTTTGTATGCATGCATTTTTAACAAGTCCGCATTTTTATAGATGCCTTTTCTATTTTCTATTTTTTCCTCGTCTAAATCATTTTGATTTTCAGAAGTAAGCATATCTGTTAGATTCGCTATTTTATACTTTGCATCAAAATGTATGTGAACCATGAGTTCCTGAACTTCTGCTTCTACATCTGTTATGCCATCAGGCCAAAATGACAACGTATAATCTGGCCGCATGGTTGTTGTCCAACTTCCAGAATTAGGATAATCATTTACCCCTCCCTTAAATGATCTGTTGTAATTAAAACGAATATTTAATTTACGTGTGCCCGTGTTGTAAATCCCTTTTAAAGCAGTATGTTCTCCTTGCTTAAGTTGAAGATTTAATCCATCATCAGACTCCTTTATTAAATCCGATATATCTTTGGGTTCAATCTCGAAAATAGATTTAAACAAATCGAGTAACTTAAAAAACAACCAATACTCATATAGTGTTGCTATATTTTTTTTGCCTGCCGAATAAACATCATCTCCACCTTTCCAAACTAATTTTGCAGCAAGATCAAACATCAACCAAACGCGTAATACTTCTCGGTATCCTTCTTTTCGCTGCAATACCGGACTATTCAGTCTTAAAGTTTCTGGTCGAGATATTTCTTTAAAAATTGAATGATGTAAATACGATTCTAATTCTTTTTCTATTAATTCAGATTCAATAAATAATCTAGATTCTTTCTTTGCTTTTTTATTTATATCAGAACAAAATTTTAAAAAGCTTTCAAGTGCAAATTTTACAAATCTATTTTCTGGAGTATCAACGGTATCAATTTTGCGAACGGTGGTAATTTTATTCGGAAGACTTTTCAAACCATATTGTTCTAAGTAATGACCTCCTGGCAATTGAGATCTATTACTTCCAGAAATCAATTCTTTTATATTAGAATTTTTAAAACGCTTTATTTTCCGAATATCATTTTGCTCGGTTGTTTCTTTCCATTTTGTTACTGGAGCAGAAACGATTCGGTGTACTGATTCTGCAAACTCGTCTGTCGAAATTATCGATTTAATAAAAACAAATTTCTGGTATAGCGTCTTATTATCTTTCTCAAAATCTGTTTCAAAATTATGCGATACCGGAGAGTTCGCTTGCATTAAAAGATCAGTGCATTTTTCAGTAATGAGTTCAAGCATGTCACGGTAATCTTCTCGATACCCCGATTTAATTGATTGAACCTCTAAAAGTACTACGCCTACAGGTGTGTCAGATTTTAATACTTGTAAGGATAATGTGCCAACATAGATATTGGGGGAAATAATGCCAAGATTATTTTTTCTCGAATGCGGCTGTACTATTTGGTCTTTTTTAAATGAAAAATTTTTATCACTAAATTCATAATCGTATGAAAACCCTTCAACCAATTGATATGCTGCTTCCCCATTTTCTAAGGCATCAGACGTTATAAACAAGGTGTCGTCAACCTTAGCATCAATGGTAAGTTTTAGACCTTCTTCTATATAGTCAAGATTAATTTTTACAAATGGTTCGTGTGCCAACATGATTAAGCTTCAGCGTAACTAGCAAATCCATTTTCAATGGCACCTCTATACATACGAGTAATTTTCTCAAGTGATATTGGATACTTAACATCTTCACTTTCAAAATTAAAGTCTTCTTTAGTGAAAACGTCCTTTTCTATGTTTACGATTTTATCATTCTTTACACAAAAACTACCTATCGTAATTAATATGGGACACAGTTTGCGTCGAGAGCCATGTAATTTTGGTAAAAGTTTTTGCATAATAGCAATATCAAGTTTGGCATCAATACTAATATCAGAATCGATTACGGATAATTGATTCATCAAACGTATTATTTCTGAAGCACTGCGATAACCAAATTCTGCACCTGCTTTTTTCAGTTGTTCAAAAAAGTTCACAAGAGTTTTATTTATTTCATCAGTTTCTTGAACCGCAAAACTTTTATTCTCTGCTAAACTTAAAAAACTTTGTGCCATGGATGCACCTTTCGTTTTAAGTTGACTCATATCAACTTCTTTTTGATTTGTAAAGAAGTTTTCAATTTCACTTTTTGTAACTCTAAATTCTATAGCATTTGCTCTGTCCAATACTTTAGGACTAAACATATAGGTTGTTTCATCAATATTTACCGTACCGATTATAAATAAATTAGATGGTAATTGAAGTTTATCTGGAACACCATTATTTACAGTACCTTCAGAATAAAGGGAAATCTTACCTTTAGATTCCATAACACTTAAAAAGTCTGCAAAGTAGCGCTCTACATGGCTTAAGTTCATTTCATCTAAAATTAAAAAATAAGGAAGCTCTGGATGATTGATTGCTTCGATTATCGTAACCAATGCGTCATTTTCTGGTTTTATGTATTCGTCTGGTTTCAACGCATTCAAATATCCCAATAATGGTTCGCGGTTTGTCCAATCTGCACCAACAGGTACTATACAATATTGTGTTTCATCTTGGCAAATCCATTGCGCAAATGCCTGAGCTAATTTGGTTTTTCCAGAACCTGATAAGCCGGAAAGTATTACAAAAGGTTTGGTAATTAGAGAGGCAATGAAACGTTGAATAAGTTGTGGTGAAAATATTAGGCCTGCTTCATCAGCAATTAATTTAAACGAATTAAAATCAAGATTTTCAACATATGATGTACTATGAATAATATTATCTTTCAAGTCCTGATTATCTTGTGCAAGAACAACTTCGTGATTTTTGCCATTTAAAATATTTTTATAAATACTATAATATGCTTCCGTTTGAGGTATAAACTCAAATTCATATAGCATTAAATTAATTGCTCTAAATACAATTATATCTTCAATTTTAGCATTTAAATCATCTCTTAGGAACTGTTTAAGTTGGCCGTCAATACGAGCTTCACTTCCGGCAGAATAAATTCTTGTATTAATGATTTTATCGTTAATAGGATAATTATTCGAATGATCATCATTTTCCTTAAATTTAAAGCTTATTGCCCTATCAGGGTCACTGAAGCTAAATTTGAAAAAGATGTTTGATGGCTCCGTCGGGAAAGCAATCTGTTTCCCATCTCTAAGATCTTGAGTAAAAATTTTTCTTATATATATCATATGATTATAAATTAGACCATTGAGTAGCCATTGCATCTGCAAAACCCTGAAAAGTTTTACTTCTAAGTGTACGCCTTTGTTCTGTTGAAATTGATGTATGAAATGAATCTGAATACCATTTAGGTAAAGATCTACCACTTGATAAAACTACTCGCTCTCCTTTACCTACCATTTTTGTCGGTATTAATTGTGGAAGGTTTTTTAACCACAAACATGTTGTTTTTGTTGCTTCATCACCAAACATATAGGGCTGTATAATTTGGTCTGGTTTCCGCCAAAGTTTACTCATAATTCCAATAGGGTTCTCTATAGCAATTCTCTTAATGTCTACTTTAGCAAGTTTCGTAAAAAATTTCACGGCTTCAGCTTTATCCTTTGCTCTATTTGGAAAGTTTGGATGAGGTCGACGACTTTCTATAGGTAAATGACCATCTTCAGGATGATAATACCATCTTGCACCACTTACAGATAGATATGTACATGGTGGATGAGCAATCATCAAATCCCAAACACCTTTTATATTATAAGTTCTTCCATTCTGTAAAATACCTCCCTTATTTTTTATGACCTTAAACACATCAGTCATAAAATGCCACTCCGGGTGATCTCCACTGCATGGCAAGATATCACAACTGAAAGCGTTATAACCTAAATCCCTAAAAGCCTTACACACTGTTTGACTCTCTTCGCAAGCTATTAATATATTCATTTAATTTGTTTATTTTTCCTAGACATCACTTCATAAATAGAATCTCCAATTGATTTTGCAAAATTAACAGGAACTGCATTACCTATCATTTTATAGCAATAAGCATTTGATCCAATAAATTTGTAATCAACAGGGAAAGTCATTAATAAAGCAGCTTCTCGTATAGTAATACTTCGCGCTTGCTCAGGGTCTGGATGAATAAACATTAATCCATCTTTTTGCAAGTGAGCTACAATTGTATGAGCTTGCCTATTCCATTCAAGATTTCTATACTTACTATACAAAGTTTGTTTTTTTGTCATTTCATAATAAAAATCCACTTTCTCTTTATGAGGTAGATAATTCATTCCTTCTTCAATCCATTTTTTAAATATTTTAACATCTCTGCTATTATTATGTCTTGGTGTATGCTGCAAAATATTTGTATCTTCTGAATAGTGAGATATATTTTTACCCTTTACCTTTATAACTTTTTTTAAAGGTAAAATTCGAGGTAAAAAACCTATAGCATCCCTCACCGTTTTTTTATTTTTTTTATCTTGATTTTTAAGAATACTCTGATAAAAATCATCTAGACAATATTTAGATTCTTTCTTTATCCCTATAATTAATACTCTTTTTCTTTTTTGAGGAACATTAAAATCAGAAGCATCAAATACTACATTACTCAATTCACTAGGTTCAGGGATTATATAACCAATTTTACAAAATGCTTCATAAATTCGTTCCGTAATTTTTACTCCACCAGGCTTTGCACTTAGAATTCCCGGAACATTCTCAAATACAAAAACTTCAGGTCTAACTTTATCTACAATTTTCACAAAACTTTCAAATAAATAATTTCGATAATCATTTTGCATTGAACCGCGATCAGTTGCTCTTCCATGTATTGAATATGCCTGACATGGTGGACCTCCTATAATAACGTCTATTTTTTTATTATTTATTAAACCATTTAAACCATTTTTTATGATTTTATTATCATTAAAAACATTATATAAATGTTGAGAATTTTCACTCCAATTTCCTTCTAGTAATTCTTCTGTATTTTGTATATCGAAATGAATAACTCTTTTTTTTGCTTCTTCATCTGTATGTCCCCAATGACTTACTAATCTATCTCTTAATGTATTAACCATTGGCAATTCCCATTCTATATGAGCTATTGCATTAAATTTCTTTGTTTGAAGAAACCCTTCACTTAAACCCCCACAACCAGCAAATAAATCAATAAATGTTAATTTTTTTTCTTTCTTCATTCCTTCTCTCTCATTTGATTTTGAGCAATGGCAATCGCTTTATGCAAGCGGTCTAATAAAATTTCTTTCGATGGCAATATCGTAAAATAATCGGCCACTTTAATGTTGGTTTTGTGTAATTGTGACAATTCTATATGTTCAGGAGTTTTGCCGGTGCATAAAACAAAACCAATAGGTGGGTTTTCTCCTTCAACCGTTTCGTGTTTTTCTAGGTAGGCCAACCTTTTCAATGTCAATTTTGGTTAAATTTCTTTAAATGTCTTTGCACAGCCCGTTCTACTTGATCAAAATCTGGAAGGTTTTTAATTTGCTCTTTCATAGAGTTTTGCCACCGTGCTTTGTATTGAGGTAATCGTTCAGCTAATTTTTTAGCAAAATCCGTAGGGTCAATTCCTTTATTTTTACATTTCGTTTCAAATTCATTTTGATAGAAATGTGGTTTCATTTCATGTACTTCAAGCAAATACCATATATCATAAAAATCGCGTGCTTGCATACGTTGCATTACTGTACGTAATTTTTCTACCAATACTTCTTCTAAGGGGTAACACAACAATTGATGGGCTTGCAAATCGGTATAGTCAATAATAACATCTTTCATTTGAGGTTCAAAAGCCAACAATTCGCTTCGTGAAATATCAACTTTTACTTTTTTATTATTGCCTTGGCCACCTAAGGGTCCTATATAATTAATGTAAAAATTAATGCCTCCATCCTCATGTTGGTTATCTTCTCTAATTTCAAGTGCTATGTTCGCTTCTTCGCTTATATATTTAAAAATATCATTAAACCATTCAAAAATTTGTTCGTTGATTATTTCATTTTTCAATAATGTATAATCCAAATCTTCCGAATATCGATAGTCGTGAAAGTATATTTTTTTTAACACTGTACCACCTTTGAATACAACTACCTTAGAAAGAAATTCATGTTGTGAGATTCCTTTTAATATCCATGAAAGTATGTAATCTTTTTCAATCTGTTGCTCACGCACACCTACAAGCCTTGCCTTCTGCTGTATTTCTTTGGGTTGTATCATGTATATATAGCAGATGTAATTGTTTCGGTTTCTAAATTTTGTTGAATATACCAACGAGTATTTCGTTTGCCTATTTTAGGCAATTCGGTATCAAGCAATATATATGAAGATGTTTTTATTTTTTGCAATTCATCTATTATATTCGTTTCAATACTTAATATTTCTAGAAGAAAACCTAAACGTTTTATAACGGCTTGAGAATCGAATTTTATAGCATATTCAAGTAGTAATTCAAAATTGATGTTGGCTTTTGAAATATGCATTGCCCGTGCAACTTCAACGATTCCTCCAGCATAATTAGGTTTGAACAAACAATCAATAATTGTTTTTTCTACGTCCGAACAGAGTACTTTATTGTATTTATCAATCCAAATTTTCTTTGCTCCAAAAAAATGTTTTTCATTGTGATATATAAATTGAAATGGAATATTTTTAATTACAATTTGAGACGGACGGATTTGCTTATCAACAACAATTTGTTCTTTTAATGATGGCTGCGTTATCAGATTATTAATATGCAAAGCAGAATAATAACCAATATAATAATTCGCTGTATTTACTATATACTCAGCAATTAAATGCCAATCAGGCATAAATGTTTCGGCATTTTCTTCATAAGGAATGATATAATAAATACCCTCTTTTAATCTCATCAACAAACCTCTTTTTGTCATGTCGCTAAGTAATTCTCTTATTGCGCTCGGTTTAGAATCGGGAAGTGCGCTTGTTGCCAATATATAATCAAAACATACCCTGTTCTGCCCATTGAAATAGGAAAGAAGTTGGTTTGATTGCGTAGATATATATTTATGTTTCATAGTTAAATTGTCAGGTTAAACCTGACATAATCGATACAAAATATAATTAAAAACTTATCATTCAAAATAAATATGTTTTATAGTACACATGTCAGGTTTATCCTGATATATGTACTATAAAACATTAAAAAACGCAATTGTCTCCGCAGTGCGTAGACAATGTAAGTAGCGCATTTTCATCCCAAACAAAACAATTATTTCTACAACTTGTAAACACAGTCTGTATACAATCAACCCTTGTTAACGACCGATGTCTTCGTTTAAATCGAAGGCCTCTCGGTAGTTTTAATAATCACTCCTCCCCCAAGTCCCGTTTCAAACCTTCCACATCCAAGCCATTCAGCAAGATAATAATATTGGGAAACCAAAAATGATGATAGCCATACTGCGGATGAATACATTCTGCAATAGCTTGTTCTTTCGTATACTTATTATACACCATTCGGTAAGCGGCTATCATACAACCCGTGCGGTCTGAGCCGTGCCAGCAATGTATTAAGATTGGCTTTTTTGAGTGTTTAATACGTTGCAAGGTTTGTACAATATCGGTATAGGTAATTTTTTTAGTGTTGAGGGCAATGCGTTCAAAAATCAAAGATGTATGTTCAACTTCGTCTTTATCGTTGTGGTGATTTCTAAAATTTAAAACCGTTTTTATACCTAGGGTTTCAAGCTCCTTCATCCCTCTTGCACTGGGCTGCTCGGAGCGGTACAAACTGTCGTCTATTTTATAGAGATTTTTAAACGATGCTAAGGATATTTTTTCTGCAACTGCTTTCTCCTTGTTTTGTGTGGGTGCTTTTATAACACAGCCGTGCGAAAGCAAACACACAGATAGTAACATCGTAACGAACTTAATTTTTTTCATAATCCGTTTGTTACACAATCTATTTGTGCAACTCTGTGTTGTTTTCTGTATTCCAATTCATTTTTCGTTTTTCTGATAAATCCCACCAATCAAAAATAAACTTGATGATGAAAAACGGAATAATTGAAACAATGTAACTGTAGCTTGAAAACGATTCGGGCATAAACGAGCCGATTTTATTGGTAGACAAACCCCACAACAACATCCCAAAAATGATGGATAGGTGTAATGTCAATCCACCTTTCGTAAATACATTTGCCACGTTAACTTTTGAATGAAACGTATTTGCATATACATATACCTCCCGACCGATAAAGGTTAACAAGGAAAGATTAAAATAGATGTTTCGAAATATAAATACATCTATATTTTTTGACACGTTATCTTTTATATTCCAATCGATCAAGAATCCAAAACAGATTAGTATAAATACGACATATATAAACAACATAAAAAAGCGTACATACAACTGTATTTTAAATGCAGCTACATCTTCAATTTGATTGCCCTGAAAAGACAATTTTATCGTTTCAAAAATAGCTTTTATAAGTTCGTCCCACCAAAAAACATAGATCACATAAAAAATAGTGATTTCTTTTGTTACAATTGCCGCTATGGTTAATCCACCAAAGAATAAAACCGATACAATGCCGAACCAAAAAGATGCAAATGCTTTGTTCATATAATTTTAGGTATTAACATGTGTGCATAAAATATGTGGATATCGCGGGGCATTTCAAAATTGGAAAGCTGAATTAAATTTACAAATTCGACAAGCGATTTCTATGTTCATCCCTAAAATACATCTTCAATACAAGCCTATCCACTCGCCATTTCCTCTACACAACTATCCCCATTTGTGCATAAAATATGTGGATATCGCGGGGCATTTCAAAATTGGAAATCTGAATTAAATTTACAAATCGATAATCATTTTCTATTTCCATCCCTAAGGTATACCATCAATACAAGCCTATTCATACTTCATTTCCCTTAAATACCTATCCCCATTTGTTGAAAAACTTTGTGGATATCGCGGGAGATTTTCAATTATTATAATTTATTCAAACGGCTTCTAGCATTAGGCTTTAAACTTTCCCCTACAGCCTATATCTTATCTCCGCGCAACAATCTAAATTGTTTTCGTGCTTCCACTACATATACGCTATTGGTATATTTAATTAAAAACTCTTTATACAATTCCATTGCCTTTTCAGGATTTTTTAAATCGTATTCATATATCTGCGCTGAAGTATACAAGGCATCGTCGCCCAATAAATCTTCGGCGTAGCCGGCCGAGATTTTTTGCAACATTTCTAGTGCTTCATTCGGTTTACCTGTCTCTCTTAAAATTGTTGCTTGCATCCAATATACATCGTCGGTTAATTCGTGCTTTGGATACGTCTTTAATAATTGTGTGCAAGCTACTAATGCTTCTGTGTATTGACGCTGAAACAATAATAATTCAATGCTGCTATAATCTCTTAATGCATCGGTTGTTGAATCCAAACCCGAATTTTCTGTAATAAAGACACTCATTTTAATGGCATCGTTGGAAATCTCGCGCGTTGTCGCCAACTTCAATACATCCAACTGTTCTTGCGCCAACACAAATTCTCCTTTATAATAATACAATTTTGCATTGCGTAATTTTGCTTGGTGCCCGAGCGGATCTTCTTTAAAATCTTTTTCAACCTGACTGTATAACAAGGTCGATTCCCATGGTTCGCCCGTTAACAAATAAATATCGCCCAGGTCCATTTTTGCTTTACCGCGTAAGCGGTTTTCTGTATAGGGATTTTCAATAAGCGATGTTAAAATAACAATAGCTGTATCCTTTTTGTCTAAATAAAATGCCTGAAGTAAAGCCATATTACGCAAGCTCTCTAAGGTATATGCGGTGCGACCACTTTCTTTCAACAATTGTTTGTAATCGTTGATAAGTCCAACAATTTTTTGTTTATCAACCGGAAAGGTATTCTTAATTTGTTCTTCGCGGGTTTGTATCACCATCCGTTTTGCGATGCTCGAAAAATAACTTTCCTTATAGGTATCTACTACATATTGAAAACACGTTGCCGCTGCATCGTAATCTTTATTTTCTAAAGCGATATTTCCAACATCCATCACCTGAGAACCAGATTCGCGATTTCGTTTATCAATTGCTTTTGCTTGAATAAATGCTTTTGAAAAATTTTTCCGCTGAATATTCAACCACAACAATAGCTGATTGTAAATAATTTGAGAAGGATCTTTATTGATGCGTTCATAAACCTTTGTTTCAAAAGCAGAAAACTGTTCGTCTGTTTCTAATTCATTTTGAAAGGTATTTTGTATTTGTTCTAATTCCTCAGGACGTTGTTGCAAATAGTTGAGCAATTCGTCTAACATATTATCTGTTTGGCCGAGTCTATTATAAATAGTAGAAAGTTGGAAACAATACGCGTAGCGGTCGAAATTTTTTCTGCTCTGTACATATAATTGTTTCGCCCAGCCGTAAGCACCTAATTGCATAAGATATGCACCAACAATATCCACAGATGTTGAATTCTTTTGTATATCGGATACCAATGAAGAAAATTCTTTATCTGCCTTATCTGGTAAATTTTGTTGCGTGTAAAAAAACGCATAATCAACTCGGTAAATATAATTATCAGGAGCAGACATTTTAATCATCTTCTTTATGATCTTTTCTACTTCCGAATAATTTTTTAATTTATATAAAGTCGACAAATAATTGTCGTACACTTTTGGCAGGTTATCTTCTTTTTTAATTACTTCCGCATAGGTTGCTGCAGCTTTTTCGTAATCCCCATTATTAAAATATTCGCGCCCCAATTTAAAATAATCTGTTTGCGAAAAACTGTTAAATGAAAAAGCAAATATCATTAAAAGGACAAATATTTTATATTTCATTTCTTCTATTATTATTTTTATAAAACAAAATTTTTAAATTTTTATTCTTTATTATTAAGGCTGTGGATTCGTTTATAAGTTTTATAATTCACACTTGATTTATATCAGTTCACATTTATTAATATGCATGTACATATTAATAACAGTTTATCCATATAATAAGTATCATTAAACTAGAACTTTATAATTTAAATAACAACTATAAAAAGTATTTAATTACATATATACAGGGATATCAACATAGAACTACTTGTTCATTTTGTATGTAGATATGCACAGGTATTAACATTGATTTTTAGTTTTAATTCTTATGCACCTTTCTAAATATTGATACACCTGCTAATACCATTCATTGTTATTAATTATAGTCTTATTAACAGCCTATATATGGATAATTTATTTTATAAATTGTAGCTTATATGCTTATCTACAGTTTGTTAATAAACCATGTTTAAAATATCATTTGTATATCTTCTAAATCCCAGTTTGCTCGTATCTGTATGGGTTCTTTAAAATAATATACAGGTTCAGCAGGTATATTGTTTATTGGATCATACGCATCCCAATATCCATTATTGTTCGTATCTACTATTACATATAACTTATATATTCCTGCGTCTAGATTTTTTATTTTGTTAATAGACTTATTACTGGATGAATAAACTATATTTTTAGAATTATCTTCTAAATATGATGCATAATTTTTTAGATCGGTTTTTATTTCAAACTGTAGATTACCATAATTTATTTGTTCATCTACTACCAGCTGTTGCGTATATTTTTGGTTGAATTCTCCATACAATGATAAAATGGTTTTATATGGAAGCGTGAATTCAATACTATCTTTTTCTTTTTGACCTTTAAATATTATTGTAAATGAATTGTTGTAATTTTTAATTTCATAGCTTACATATTCGGGTGCTTTTAATGTAAGCTGAATTGTATCTATTAATCTATCTACAGAATATTGTATAGAATCTAGTTTTGGTTTTAATTTGTATTTTTTGTTGGTATTACTAATGTTGATAGTTGTGTCTTTAAATCGTTGTAAATCAATATTTTTAAATATTATATTTTTACTAAATGCACCTTTTATCCCCATTGAATCCACATACTCTATTTGTATTTTAGTACTATCTTCCAGTTTATATTGATTTTCTATCGTATATTTTCTAGAATTTATTTTCGTTGGTATATATGTTCCATATGAATCACTTATTTTAATTTCCTGTAAACCTTTATTAGTCAGTATATTTATTGTTTTTAGTTTATTGTTAATTGAAACTATTTTAGTTGTATCTAAGGTTGTAAATTGTAACTGATACGATTCATTTACTATATTTTTTATAGTTATATTTTTTACATCAACTGCTTCATTTATATCCCATTTATTATTTTTATTTAAGTCAATAACTGCTATCGATGTATAAGAATTTTCTTTTATATATTTAATTTTTACTTTTCCAGAATCTGAAGCATGCCCAATATACTCAGGCTTTATTTTTAATAATTTTAATATGGTATCTGTTTTTGGATATAGAAATAATTTTAAATTATTACTTGCCATTTGTCCTGGTACGTTATTAATTTTTGCTTCTATTTTGTTTGAATCAATATCGTTTCCTGTTGAAAATGTTACGCTATAATTATTTATTGTATTTGATTCGGTATTATCTTTTATACCATCGGCGAAATTAAATGTATACGTTGTATTTTCTTTCAGTGTATCAGACCAACTTAATTTTACCGTATTTTTTTTTATTCTTACTATATAACTTCCTTCAATGGTTGGACTAACTATCAACTTTGAGCTTAATTGATTATCGACTATTGGTTCATCAAATGTTAAAGAAATATATTTTTCTTTATAATTAGTAGCACCGTTTTTAGGGAATTCTGATACTAATTTTGGTGGTATCATATCTCTTGGACCGCCAGTTGGTGGTACAATGTTCGCACAACGTACAAAAAGAACACTTGAAAATAGTAGTATGAGAATTCGAATCATTATTTTCTTTCTATGATATATATAAGACTTGAGGTGTTGTATTTTCCAGCTTTGAAATTAGAAATAAAACCATTCATAAATGCTTTTATAATATTTCCTCCTTTATATTTTTCACTTAGCATGGATATATAATAGCTGTCAAATTTCATTGGTAGAATATCAATCACTTTCAGATCATGTCTGTTTGCAATTTGTTTGATAACTGATTTTTTATAATGGTAAATATGCCTTGGTACATCGTATGCAGCCCAGTATTCTTTATACATGTTAGCATCCGGTGATTCGGGGTTTGGTACTGCAATAATTAATACCCCATCTTTTTCTAACAAAGTATTTAAGGTTTTCACTGTTTTATTAATATCATGGACGTGCTCAAATACATGCCACATGGTTATTAATTTATATTTTCCTTTTACTTGATTTAATGAATGGAATACTTCATTACCCAATCTTTTTGCAGCAATTTTATTCGTATCAGTATCTGGTTCCATTCCAGAAACAGTATACCCTTTGGCTTGCATGTGTTCTGCAAAATACCCTGTACCACAACCAATATCTAACAAAGTAGTTTTTTTGTGGTATTTTGATAAAATGGATAATTTTCTATTTAAAGTTTGTTTGCGTGCAAGGTGATATAGATTATTAATTAAACCCTTTTTCGTGTCTGTATGAGAAACGTAATCTTCCGATTGATAGTACTTCCCTATTTCATTTTCTTGAGGCTGTGGATTTGTATGTATCAAGCCACAACAAAAGCATTCTAGTAGTTCAAACTTTTCTTTTGTAATACTTAAATCATCAACTTTCAAGATGCTTTTTAAGTCATCGCAATCGCAATAGTTGCATGTTGTTATTTCCTTTGCCATTCTTATCTTCCCATGTAAATCATTAATATTGAAATATCCGAAGGATTCACACCACTTATTCTGGATGCTTGTCCTAGCGTAGCTGGTTTTAGTTTACTTAGCTTCTCCCTAGCTTCAATAGATAATGCTTGTATTTTTTTATAATCAAAGTCTGGATTAAGAGGCATATTTTCTAGCTGTGTCATCTTTTGAGCCATGATTTCTTCCTTCTCAATATAGTCTCTGTACTTCACTTCAATGATTGCTTGTTCTACTTCTTCTTGTGTGTAGGGTTCAATTAAAGTAGCAATCTCTGGTAGTTTGTCTGCAAATAGATTGATTTCTATGTTTGGTCTTTTTAATAGATTATAAAGTATTACCTTTTCTCGGATTGCAGCAGAGCCGTTTTCTTCAAGTATTGGATTCGCTACTTCTGGTTTAATCTTTGTATTCTTAATTTTTTCTACCAATTTCTCACTTTGTTCTTTCTTAACCAACATGTCTTGGTAGCGTTCTTTACTTGCTAAGCCTATTTTATGGCCAATTGGAGTTAACCTCAAATCAGCATTATCTTGTCTTAAAAGTATTCTGTATTCGGCTCTTGAAGTAAACATTCTATAAGGTTCTTCTGTACCCTTATTTACTAAGTCATCTATCAGAACACCAATATAAGCTTCCGATCTTTTGAGGATAAGGGCTTCTTCTTCTTTCGCAGCTTTGTGCGCATTGATACCTGCCATTAATCCTTGGCAAGCTGCTTCTTCGTATCCTGTAGTACCATTTATTTGTCCAGCAAAGAAGAGATTTTTGACCAATCTAGTTTCTAAACTTAACTGCAATTGTGTAGGTGGGAAGAAATCGTATTCGATTGCATACCCTGGTCTAAACATCTTTGCATTTTCAAAACCAGCTATTTTACGTAACGCTTTGTATTGAACTTCTTCAGGTAAAGAAGTAGAAAACCCGTTTACATATACTTCTACTGTATTCCATCCTTCAGGCTCTACAAAGATTTGATGTCTTTCCTTTTCAGCAAAACGATTGATCTTATCTTCTACGGAAGGACAATACCTCGGTCCTAAGCCTTGGATTCGTCCTGTAAACATGGGTGAACGATCAAAGCCTTCCTTCAATGTTTCATGTACAGCTAAGTTGGTATAGGTTATATGGCAAGAACGTTGTTTAACTAAAGGAACCGTTTGTTTAGAATAAGAGAATTTAGAAGGATTTACATCTCCTTCTTGTTCTTCCATTATGCCATAGTTTAATGTTCTTCCGTCTACTCTAGGTGGTGTACCTGTTTTCATTCTACCACTTTCAAAACCTAGTTCAACCAATTGTTCGGTTATACCTGTTGCAGCTTTCTCCCCTGTTCTACCTCCACCCAATCTCTTTTCACCAATATGTATGATACCGTTTAAGAAGGTTCCATTTGTTAGGACTACTGTTTTACCTGGTATCTCTATACCTAATCCTGTACGTACGCCACATACTCTACCATCTTTAACCAATAGACCAGATACCATTTCTTGCCACATATCTACGTTTGGTAATGCTTCTAACTGCATGCGCCATTCCCAAGCAAACATATGTCTATCGTTTTGTGATCTCGGACTCCACATAGCAGGTCCTTTAGAACGATTGAGCATTCTAAACTGTATCATTGACTTATCAGAAACAATGCCTGACAATCCGCCTAATGCATCAATCTCACGTACTATTTGTCCTTTTGCTACTCCACCCATGGCGGGATTACAACTCATCTGTGCTATTGTTTGCATATTCATTGTTGCAAGCAATACTTTTGAGCCCATATTGGCAGCAGCGGCAGCAGCTTCGCAGCCAGCATGTCCAGCACCAACAACAATTACATCATATTCAGGAAACATATATCCTTGTTATTTATTCGTTCTATGTATGTTCCACGTGAAACAAATCTTTTTCTATTGAATCATCTTTTGTTTCTCGAGGATCTCTTTTATTTACGTGTATATATGTTCCACGTGAAACATAATACAATTCCTTTGCTCTATTTATGAATTTAGGAAATCCATTTTAATACTAATCTCCTTCTTCTTGGAAGGATTCTTTTCTATTGAGTCTTTTTATTATAATATGTTCCACGTGAAACATGGTTCCTTTCTTTATTGCAGATTATTCTTTTGACACCTTTTAATGATTCCCTTGAACCATTAAAAGGTGTCACTTCTATTCTTGTTATATTAAGAGCTTTCCCTTATACTAAACCAATCCCTATTTTCTTAATTATAGCCTAATCCTTATTTTAATTGGTTCGTATGTTCCACGTGAAACATCTTGATTCATTTATTCTCTATCTTTCATCACTAAGAATGTCTAAATATCTTTCTACTGTTGCTATTGTATAAAGATATCTCTTAATTTGTCCTTATAGATAATATCTGATGCAAATCTTTATTATTACTATTATACATCTAGTTATTTATATGTTCCATGTGAACATTACAGATGATTTTTTCCTGTGATATCATATTTATATCTGTTTCATTCCATTCACATGTTCCACGTGAAACATTCGTAAGAATCATTTAGTCTCATTATGCATTACGTTCTCTCTTATACCAAACTCTTTCTGCTATACTATAAACAGATTCTTTTATTGAATGAACTATATTTCCTTCATCAGGTTTTTATATTCTATTGACTTGTATATTCCACGTGAAACATAATGCTTTTCTTCTTTCATCAAGAACTTATATAATGAAATATATCAATTAACCACATACCTCATATCAAGTTCAATTATGGTTTCTTTTGAGCTATTCATCTTTAATGGTTAAAAAGGAATAGAATAATACACAAGCAATATTGCTATTGTACTTTCATATTGTCTTTCTTATATATTTTAATTAAAGTGCTTATGTGATGTATTCCTTTAATTTACTCGATTATAGTAGGTCTATTTTTGTTTAAGTTTATTCTTTATTCGTCAGGTATTATGTTTTGATTTATATCAACTCTATCTATTAAACATGTTCCACGTGAAACATATCCTATTATTCTTTTAAAACGATTTAAATCTATTCTCTTTAGGTTGCTCCTTATGAAACATCTGTTGACTCTTTATCCTAAATCTAATTGTAAAAGGAACACATATAAACTGGTTTGATAAATCAAATCTAGGCTTTTTGATTAGCGCTTATATGGGTTTCATTTTAATCTGGTATGTTTTTTGGGAGGATCATTTTTATCCGAATACATTCTAGCATCATGGATGAAATAGAGATACGTGTAAGCAACGATGTCTCCTCTTTGCATTGATATCAATTTTAGAAAGTACGTAAGGCTAAGGAAGTATCTTCTTTTGTTCTCATGAGCGTACTCTCAACTTTGGTTTTGTCTTTATATCCGGTAAGATGTAGCAAGCCATGTGCGAGCACTCGATGTAGTTCATCTTTAAGTGTGGTTTGCTGTAGCTTGGCATTATCCCGAACACGATCTATACTGATGAAAATATCTCCTTCTATCTCTCCCTTAAACTCACTGTTGTCGAAGGTAATTACATCGGTATAGTAATCGTGATTTAAAAAATCTTTATTCATTTGAAGAAGATATTCATCTGAACAAAAAATATAGTTTAGTTCTAAGATGGAATATTTTTCTTTTTTGGCAATCGTATTCAACCAAGACCGTATTTCAGTACGTTGTCTTAATTGATAGGTAATATCTTCGGTAAAGAAATGAATCAATGCTTCAGGCAAAATTAATTATTAAAGAATGTTAATTCTACTTTACGGCCATCGTTTGAAAACTTAACTTCATCCGCTAAATGTTTCATCAAAAAGATTCCTCTTCCTCCTACTTTTTCAAGGTTCTCAGGTGCAGTTGGATCAGGTAATGTATCTGGATTAAATCCTGGACCTTCATCCTCTACAGTAAAAACCAAAACGTTCTCAGTACAAGATGCCGTTAGAGTAACATTCTTTTTCTTATCCTCTTTGTTGCCATGACGGATAGCATTGTTTACCGATTCGGTAATTGCAACCATAATGTTACCATAGATGTCGTCATCTATTTCAAATGTTTCCTTTACGTTGTCAATAAAACTTTCTACAATACGAATGTTTTCTACTAAGGATGGGATTTGTATGCGCAAGGATTCCATGTTTTTTTATAATTTATGCAAGTTATTTCATTGATAATTAATAACAAAATAAGTCTAGGTTCAATTAACTAAGAATGAACAATAAGCTGCATTTGTTTACTATTTTTTATTCTAATACCTTAAAATATTCATCTATTTCTTCTTTATAATAGGGAGTATAGGAAGGTGGTATGGTCTTTATTAATTCTAATTGCTTTTCTTTCGTCTTTAGATATTTCTCCAATGAAGGTGGTACGGTGTTCGGTTTTTGAACACCGGCTTTAGATTCTCTTGTATTGTCCCACTCCCGCTCCCGAATCGATTTCTCTGCTTCAAGTAAACGGGTTTGAATTTCTCTTTGGCGCATAATGGTCTCGTTGGTAATGTTTTTATTTACCAGATCTCGCTCCGTTTGCTCCATCATTTCATTCAACTTCTTCAAATCGTTTCCAGGTTTACCACCTTGTTCCTTCATGAGATTTTCCATCTCCTGTAGACCTTTACGAATACGTTCTTGTTCAGCTGCAAGTTTTGCTAATTCTTCTGAATAGCCTTTTCCACTTCCACCATTCTTTTTCAATTGCTCAATGCGTTCGCTTAATTGCTTTTGCATGTCACCCATTTTTCCAGATTTAGGCTTGCCTGAGGAACCGGGTTTGGGTTTGTTGCATTGTGCACCACTCATTTTCGGCTGACTAGCTGCCATCTGTTGTTGCATTTGCTTCAATACTTCATCCAACATCAAGGCCAAATTATTCATGGATGTCATCGCATATTGTTGATCTGCTGCCGCTAAATCTGGGCGACGTTCCTTTATATGTTGTACGGCTGCATCCATGTATTGGTTCATGGCAACTACCTCTTTTGTAACAAATGCTTCTATTTGAGGAACGCGTTTGGCAAGGGCATACAAGCTGTCTTTGATTACTTTGCTGTCATCCTTTAATTTCAATTGCTGTTGACCTAAACTGATGTAACGCGGATCTGACTGACGAACTTTTTTAAATTCATTCATCAATGCTTCTTCATCAAACGAAACGTGCAACAAATTATCCAATATCTGACGCAAGTTTTTCATATTCTCTGTTGCTTCCGCCTCTTGCATTTCTTGTTGCATTTCCTGCATCTTGCTCGATAATTTTTTCATCTTATCTGCAGCACTTTTTTGCGAAGCTCCCGCTTTTTTACTTTGGTTGTTTTGTAGTTCATCACTACTTTTTTCCATGTCTTGGTCGATCTCCTCTCCTTCTTGTTTCAGGTCTTCCAGCGGTTTTTTGTCTTCTAATTCTTTATTTAATTCTTCAAGATTTTTCATTTCTTCTTGAAGTTTATCAAACTCTTTATTTAATTGCTCTTGCTCTTTTTGAAGTGCATCTTTTGGTGCTTTTTGATCAAGTGTTTTCTCTGCTAAATCTTCTTGTTTCTTAGCTAATTCATCTAATTTCTGGATGTTATTTTCTAATGCACGATCAAATTGCATCTGTTTGAAAATCTCTAAATTACGCTCAATTTCCTTTTCTAAGAACTTATCTTTATCCGTTAGATTCTTTAATGCTTTATCTAATTCTTCTTTATTTGCATTTTCTTTAAGCAGCTTTTCCATTTCTGCCATCATTTTCTTTGTTTCCTCGTCGAGTAATTCATTCATTAATTTTTCGAGTTGCTTCATTTTTTCAGCTAATGCTTGAGAAGCTGGGTCAAATTTATTTTGTTTTTCTTGAAGTTTCTTGAAATTTTCTTTCAATTGTTCCAGCTCCTTTTCAAGTGCTTGGTTCTTTTTAACCATGTCTTCCATGGCTTTTTTATCTTGCCAGGTAAGTTGCTTCTTCGTTTTTAGACGCTCTTCCAACTGCTGCATTTCTTTTTGCAATTGTTGTGCTTGCTTCGCAACGTCTTGAAATTGATTGGAAGCTGAACTTGATGCAGATTTCAATTCTTGATTCAGCTCTTCTTCTGTTGGAATTTTCCACGTGAAAACAGCTGACTTTGTACTTTTAGATCCGTTTATACCATCATTATCAAATACTTCTAGATAATATTCCAACTCTTGACCAGACTCAATTTTGATAGAGTCTAAGTGCCACGTGAAATAGAATGTTTGATTCGATTTATTTGATTCTATACCAACTGGTTTTAATCCTTTTTTAACAATATTTTTATCTTTACTTTTTATGGAATACTGTAATTGTAATTTTTTTATACCATAATCATCTGATAATGAACCACCAAAAGTAATTTCTTCCATTAAGGTAGAATCACGAAACTCCTCAACACGAATCAATGGATATTGGTCTTTAATTACCGTTAACGAATACTGTATAGGATCAACTGTTGCTGATTTGGTTGCATTTAATTGCAAGGAATATTGATCGTCTTGTAGTATGGTTTTTTTGAAACTAAATCTGCTTCCATCTTTTGATCCTTTAATAGGAATATTTTTATCTTTTTTAAAAGATAATTCTAGGCTCTCAGCATAGACCGTTTCAATGTTCCACGTTATTGTTGTCCCTTCTGGAATACTTAAATTCCCTCCATTTTTTATGGATTCTGACTCTTTGTGAATATAGGCAGGATATTGTAAAATCATATCTACCCCACGAATATCTGGCTTTACATCTACTTCAAGTTCATATTGCTGTGACAAAAAACCAGCCGCTTCAAAAGAGAAATTTTCAATTCGCTGCACGTTTTTGAATTCGTAACTAAACTTCCCATCTCCTTGATGTTTTAATTTATAGCGTTGCTTGCGTACGATGATATAACATTGATCGGGAATTTCATTTCCCGCTAACTCTAGGTTAATTTCTAGGTCTTGATTTTTGTAAGCTGACAGTTTTTTATTCAATAAGTTGAATTGAAATGGTGCTGGCACTAAAAATTGGTTGTTGTATTTGATTATACGGTTTGCACTCTCTGTTAATAAACCTGGTATAATAAATAATAAAATGATTATTAGAAATATAGGTGGTAATACAAAGCGTGCATACTTACGGTTTTCAGATAATTTAATTCCCCCTGCAAATTCAAAGGTATTTAGCTCATTTGACTTTTGCTGAATGCTCGCTAGTATAAGTGCATTGGTTTGAGTATCAGGTTGTGCCTGTAATTGAAGCGTATTGACTAATTTGTCTTTAATTTCTGGGAAGAGTGATCCTATTTGTTTTGCGGCTTCTTCATTGCTAAGTGCTTTATCTAATTGAAATAGCTTTATAATAGGTATTAAAACCCAGCTGCTTAATGTATAGGCTACACTGCCCAGCAAGAAAATCAAGAATGCGAGTCGTACGAAGCTGTTAAATCGACCAAAATGTTCGCTCAAGGCAAGTACCAAAAATATAGAGGATATCAATCCGATTGAAATCAAAGATCCACGTACCAATCTATTGAGATAATACTTCTTCTTGTATTGTCTCAGATTGATTAGCAGTTCTTCATATGTTGCACCGAATATCATTAGGCTTATTCAATAATAGAATTGATTAAAACATCTGTATATCTGTATGAGAAAAAACCCGTAATAATTTCTGTTAGAAATATTACGGGTTTTAATGATTGTAATTCCTCTACACAAAGAAGAAGATTTCGAATGAATTATTTAGAATCTCCTTTTGCTGGAGTTAAATAAACAGATGTGAAATCTCTGTATTGCATTGCATTATTTGGGAAATTTTTAACAGTAGGTTGCATTAATCTGTAAGCTTCATCGTACCATAATACTACGATTGGAGCATCAGCCATTGCTACTTTTTCTGCTTCTAAGAAATATTTATAAGCTTCTTCATTCGATTGAGCTTTTAATCCTTTTTCGTATAGATTATCGAAATTGCTGTTTTTATAACGAGCCATGTTTGGATACGAAGATGAAGATGAAGTAGCAGGAACATTTTTACCGTATAAATACCATAGGAAATTTTCTGGACTTGGATAATCTGCAATCCAACCAACTCTGAATAAATCTGCTTTACCACCAATCATATTATCAATTAACGTTGCAGTTGTAACTACATTCGTTTCGATTGTGATATTTAAGTTATTTTTTAATTGAGTTCTAACTTCGTTTGCAACTGCTTCGTTTCTTCCACCGTCAGAGTTTAATTCCAATACAATTTTAGGAACATCAGCACCTGATTTGAAACCAGCTTTTTTAAGATAATAGGTAGCAGAATCTAAGTTTAATGTATAACCTGTGATTGATTTTGCATCGTATTCAGGGAAAACATTTACTGGAGTAATACCCCAGAAGCCTGGTGCATCGCCTTCGCCGTCCAATACTTTATCTAAAATCATTTTACGGTCAATACCGAAAGAAATTGCTTTGCGAAGGTTTACGTTATTGAACATTTTACCTTGGTTTGCAAAAGAAAGGAAATGTACTGCCATTTCTGGATTCTTTTGTAATTCATACATTCCGTATTCACCTGTTTTCTTAACAGATTGCTCTTCAATATCAATAATGAAATCTGTTGGAAGGCGATACATCATATCAAAATTACCCTTCTTAAATTCAATCAATTCAATCTTACGATCTTTTAAGAATTTAACAGCAATACCATTTAAGTATGGTAATTGATTGCCATCTTGATCTTTCAAGTAGTAATTTGGATTTTTTAATAAGTTAACTGAAGTACCTTCATCAATGCTAGAAATTACAAATGGACCTGTACCAACTGCTTTTACACGCATTTCTTGTCCGTATTTTTCATATGCTTCTTTAGCAAATACAAAAGTAAATGGACGAGCTAAATTGTATAAGAAAATTGAATTTGGTTCAATAAGCGTAAATTCAATAGTTAATGGATCGATAACTTTTATACCAGAAACTTCAAACTCAGGTTTTTTACCACCTACTGTAGCTTCGTAATATTCATCTGCTCCCTTTAAAATACCTTGGAACATGCTAAATCCTTGGTTTTGCTGAGGATTAGATGTACATAATAAACTGAAGCAATATTTAAGATCGTCTGCAGTTAGTTCGCGACCTTTTCCATCAGGGAAACATGCATTGTCGTGGAACATAACTCCTTTACGAAGTTTGAATGTATACACAGTTTTTGATTCATCAATCGTATAGCTTTCAGCCAAACCGTTTGTTAAGTGTAATGAATCTTGAGTGAATTTCATTAGACCTTCATACACTTGAGAAGCAATTCTGTAAGAAGTTGCATCTGTAATGTTGTGAGGGAATAAATTTTTAAGAAATTCCGCTTCGTTGTATTTAAAAATTCCACCGGAATATTTGCCGCCTTTGGCTTCTACTAATGCTTCTGCATTTTCAGATCTTCCATCTTTGCTATCGGAACAAGATCCCATAACAAGTACTGCAAGTAATAGTGGGAATAACGATTTTTTCATTGTATCGTGGGAAATTATAATATGTACTCAGTTAATATTTTTTTTCTAGTTATACATAGCAGAATTATACGCTGTATAACTAGAGTTTGATTTTAATATAGCAATATACCAAATTATGTATACAAACAAATTTATTTATGCGATAATTTCAAGTAAAACTGGACAATGATCGGAATGTATAGCATCTGGTAGAATCACTGATCGTTTTAAACGAGATTCCATGTTTTTAGTTATGATGTGATAATCGATGCGCCAACCCAAATTTTTCCCTCTGGAACCCGCTCTATAACTCCACCAAGTATAATTATGAGGCTCTTTATTAAAATGTCTAAACCCGTCAATAAATCCAGAATCAAATAATTTTGTCATCCAAGCACGTTCTTCTGGAAGGAAGCCTGATGTATTGGCATTTGACTTAGGATTATGAATATCAATGGCTTGGTGACATATATTAAAATCACCACAAACTATTAAATTGGGAATGCTTTTCTGCAGTTTAGTTACATATATAAGAAAATCGTCCATCCACCCGTATTTGAAAATTTGCCGTTCTTCTCCGCTGGAACCTGAGGGCATATATACATTCATTACAGAAAAATCTGAATAGTCGGCTCGAATTACTCTACCTTCAAAATCATATTTTTCTATGCCACAACCATATTCAACATGTTTGGGAATTTCTTTTGTGAAAATCGCTACTCCACTATATCCTTTTTTTTGTGCCGGGAAAGCATACGTGGTATAGCCTAATTCTTTAAAAGCAGCTTGATCAATTTGATCTGAACTTGCTTTAATTTCTTGGAGACAAACAACTTCTGCATTGGTTGATTGGACCCAGGTTAACAATCCTTTTGTTATAGCAGAGCGTATGCCATTTACGTTATAGGTTATTATTTTCATTCTAAATGTAGCTTCAATTTTATTCGGAGTCGGTTTGCGAATCTGTGTTTGTTTCTCTGGGCTTCATAATGGGTTTAAGCTTACTTATATTTTTTGACGTTTTTTCTCGTTCGCGTTCTTCTAAAATATGTTCTTCAAAATACTCAATCATTTGCAATTTGAGAAAGTCTTCTTGTTCTTCTAAATTTAATTTAGGTATGGCTTTTAATGCTTTATAATGTGGCCAACCATCAGAATCTAAACCTTCCCATTCATAAAATCCAGATTGACTCAACAATTTACACGTAGCAATGTGCATTAAATCTTGTTTTTCTTCTTTAGAAAACGCTTTTTTCCCCTTTCCTAATTCGTTTACGCCAATTAGAAACAACAAGGTATTTGTGGTTGGTTTTTTACCCGTGGTGCGAATGAAGAAGTACATCAATCGCTTCCAATCATTCTTTAAATCGAGATCTTCAAATTCCATGTGGTTTTTATAAAAGGAAATACTAATTTACACACCAATTAGCTAAGGAATCTATTTTATGAATAATTTTTTTAAACGCATCGGAAATATTTCCGCATGTATCGTGGATGTATTGTATCCTCCCCATTGTATTGTCTGCGATAGCGGTTTATATCAATCAGAGGTTGATGTATGTTCAACATGCTTGAGCACCTTGCCAACTGTTCAAGAAGATTATTCACCTGAATCGCTATATATCCGTCTGTCTATTGAATTACGACCATCGTTTGTATGGGCGTATTTACTTTTTGATTCGAAAAACAAAACGCAGAAAATTTTACATGCGATAAAATACGGTGATTCACCAGATATAGCCATTCGTTTGGCAGCCATATGGGCAGACCGAATAAAAGCATCGTTGATAGAAGCAAACATTGACATGATTATTCCAATTCCTCTACATAAATCTAGAATGCGTAAACGGGGTTACAATCAAGCTACTAAAATTGCAGAAGGAATTCAACGGGTTGTTGATACAGAGATTGAAGAAAATGTGTTGTATCGGAAACGGAATTTATTTGTACAAGCTCAAAGTAAACGCGTAAAGCGTTTTGAAAATGTAAAATTGGTTTATGCTATTCGAAACATAGATAAAATTAAGGGCAAGCATATTTTGTTGGTTGATGATGTCTTGACGACAGGGGCTACTATAGAAATTTGTGGAATGTTATTGAAAAATGCAGGAGCTGAAAAAGTGAGTGTCGCCTTGCTGGCTATGGTTGCAGACTAAAATGGATACTATATAAAACAAAAAACCCGTCGCGATAGTTATCGCTACGGGTTTTTTTATGAATGAAATCTATCTATTAATAGTTTGTTCCTGCTTGAATCATTGCGCAACGGAAACCAATTGTTGCAGTACAAGAATCTTCAGCTAAATATCTTCTAGTTCCTGGAGACATCCAGTAAGCAACATCTTTCCAAGAACCACCTTTGTATACACGAACGTGATCATCAATTAAAGATTGGAAACCAGCTTTATCATAACCTTTTTCTTCATCTAAGAAACCGTTACGACGTAATGGGTTCAAGTCATCAAATGTTTGGAATGATAATGGACGGTATACATCGTAAACCCATTCGTTCACGTTACCAGCCATACAATAAAGACCAAAATCATTTGGTGGGAATTCGTAAATATAAGTAGTGATCATTGCACCATCGTTCAACTTACCAGCAATACCAGCGTAGTCACCACGACCTCTTTTAAAGTTTGCAAGGAACATACCCATTTGTTTTCCATAAGGATTACGTAATGCGTGACCGTCCCAAGGATATAAACGTTTGTGTGTTTGATTTTCATCTAACCATTGGTTCCCGATAAGTGCTTGAGCAGCATATTCCCATTCAGCTTCAGATGGTAAACGATAGTTTGGTAATACAACACCAGATTCCAAAGGAATACGACCACCACCTTCAGGAACATCAAAACCAGCATTTTGTGCTAATTGATTGTTCACAACTGTTGTACGCCATACACAGAAATCGTTTGCTTGAATCCAGTTAACCCCAACAACTGGGAAATAACGGAAACCAGGATAACGGAAATAGTGATCTACGTAAGGATCGTTGTATGCTAGTTCAGATGCCCAAACAGTTGAGTCAGGCAATGCTGACTCATAAAATTCTTGAGATGAGTCACGTTGAACATAAAATAAATATTCTAACCAGTGGATGTTTGCAATTTCAGTTTCATCCATATAAAAAGATGCTACAGTAACCGTTCTTTCAACGTTGTCACCGTTTTTCATCAAATCTTCTTCAAACGAACCTAATACGGTACGACCACCTTCAATGTATACCAAGTTAGGACCTTCTGGCTGACCAGCATAATCACTTACTTGAAATCCATTTTCTTCGTTGAATGCCATACCAGTTGTGGTACTTGCTTTCCCCGGATCCATGCTAGTAGGGTTCCCTTTTGTACACGAAAAAAGTAGTGATACACCCGCTACTAAAACAACCGCATGTTTGAGAACACGATTCATTTTCTTCATAACCTTTTAATTAATAGATAGTCTTTTCCAATTCAGTTTGCTAATTTATCCACATTATATCTAAAATCCAACTATTCAAAGGAAATTTGATACTTGAATTTAGACACAGTTTATAAACAGCGGTATTCAACTAGATCACTTTTAATAATAAAACGCTGATTAAGCGAGATTTGTACAAAAAGGACTCTTTGAATATTAATTTATAAATATTCCCAATTATAAATTTAATTCCAATAAACGCATCAATTCTTCTTCTTTCACTTCTTTTAGGGCTATCAATAAGCTCGAATTTCCAATTCTCGTTTTTTGAATACCATAATAAAGATGCTGATCTGATTTTTGAATCGATATGCAGGTAACAATTTCACCTAGGGGTAATAACGGACATATCCATTGTCCAGATTCATCCATTTGTAATGGAAGTACACACATCAACGAGTCAAACACAATATAGTTTTGTATTTCGGTACATTTTTTTTCATAAGTAGGTAATATAAAGCGTGCTAATAAGTCAACTTTTTCTCTAATGTCATCATAAAAGCGGTCACAATTTATCCAACCGAACTTTTTAGTACGGAAAAAATATTTTTGTAGCGGACTTCTTTCACTACCACCTTCTTCGAAAAAAGTGTCATCAGTATCCAAATCAAAATCTTCAGCAATAGTTACAATGGAATCGCTTACGTTCCAATTCATATTTCCAGAGGAATTTCTGGAACCATTAAAATAAATCATGTTTGGTTTTACATCTCGAGGAATTTGGATTTGAATTCCTTCATCACACGTAATAATTAATTGATCACCCGTTTCTGTTTTTGCATTTATGTACAATGCTCCATCGCTCTCTAACATACTTCCATTTGAAATAGTATATGCGCGCTCTTTAAGTAAGGCTTTCTTTGTAAATAACTCTTTGAGTTCAAGATGAACCATACCATTGTAAGGAGTAGCAATTTGTGTCTGTAAGCATAATGGATGGAAATAAATAGTTGTTCCATTTGTACCATATAATATTGTATCTGCATTGGAATGAATGCGAAATTCCTGTGCTGGCTCTTGAAGAAGTAAGTCTATATTTGGCAACATTTTATTTTTAACAATATCAAACTTAGGTGAAGTGTATACTTTTCTTATCCCGATGCTTGTGTTTATTGGTTTGCAGCTAACACAAACAATAATAAAAAGGATTATATACATACGGTGGTATTTCATATTCTTTCGGTTTTATAAGAACATAATGAATCTATTGGTTTTCGTTACATGAATTTTTATTAATTAATACCAATAAAAATATTTTTTCAAATGCTGTATCTTTTTAATGCATCCTCATTATTCATACAAAGCAAAAAAAGATTTTGCTGCATACACGAAACAGATATGAATTATGGCTACAGGAAAAGAAACACCCAGACAACGCATGATTGGTATGATGTACCTTGTGCTAACGGCTTTGCTTGCATTACAAGTAAGTTCGGCTGTGATAGAAAAGTTTTATGCATTGAATAAAAGCATAGAAAAAAATGTTGCGAACTCGGCTCAATACAATGCAGATAAAGTACAAACGATACAAGCTGCAGTTAAAGAACGTGGAAATAGAAAAAATGAAATGCAAGTTGCCCAACAAGCGAAGGAATTAAATATTAAATCGCAGGAGCTTCGCGCCTTTATGGAAACTTTGAAAACAGAAATGATTGAAAAGACGGGTGGCTATGATGAAGATGGAAGTTTGAAAGGTGCAAAGGAAGAAACCGATGTTGAAGTGTACATGCTAGGTACTAATAAATCGAATGGAAAAGCATATGAATTACAAAACCGTTTGAATGAATACGTGGCCTTTATCAATAAACGATCTGGTACATCTATGCCGCCCATTGCTTTGGATGCGAAGGACGATGTGTTGTTTCAAAAAAATTCCGATCAAAGAAATAAAGATTTTGCACAACTAAATTTTTCTCAAACGCCCTTAGTTGCTGCAATGGCGGTGATAAGTGACTTGGAAACAAAGGTTACTACCATGGAAAGTAGCTTAATGAACAGTTATGCAGCGAAAGTGGGCGAAGGTGATTATAAGGTAAATAGTTTGAAACCTATTGTACGTGCAAAAAGTAAATATGTGCCTGCAGGTACAAAGTATGAAGCAGAAGTTATGATGGCTGCTACTTCAACTTCCCAATTACCTACAATGAATGTTGGAAATCAAGCATTAAAAGTTGATGGAAGTGGTATTGGTTCGTATGATTTTTTAGCGGGTGGTGGTGCATATTCTGCAGATGGTTTGCTTAAGAAAATCTGGACCGCTCAAATAAAAATGAGACAGCCAAATGGTCAAGATACGGTCTATTCGGTAAGTGAAGAATATTATGTGGTAAAACCGGTGATACAAATGCAGTCTGCAGCAATGAAAGCGTTGTATTTTAATTGCGGAAACAAAGTTGATATTTTGGTGCCTGCATTGGGTGCACAATATAATCCGGAGTTTAAATCAACAGGCGCAACCATAAAACCTGGTGGAACAAAAAGTCGGGTGTACATAATACCGAATGCACCAACTGCTAAAATTGCAGTCTATAACAACGGCCAATTTATTGGAGAAGAAAACTTTAAAGTCATTCCAATTCCCAAACCTACAGTGGAGGTACGTGTAAACGGAAAATTAATTAATTCAAAAGTGGGTGTTACGTCATCGGGTTTAAAATCAATTTCAATTAAAGCCATTCCAACTCCTGAATTTGCTGCCAGTCAGCCTGATGATTGTACCTATAAAGTGGTGGAATGGGAAGTATATTTTGGAAGAGGTAGAAGAGCCGCAAGTGGTTTGTCCCCGCAAAACCCTCCGCAAGAATATATAAATATGGGAAGTATTGCAAATAGTTTGCAAGACAAGGATATGATTTTTGTAACAGCTAAAAAGGTGATGCGCAAAACATATTTAGGCACTTGGGAAGAGGTGAAAGTATCATCGACGCCAATTATGATTCCGGTATATAATTAATAGTAAGGACTTAAATACTTGGGATAATATCTCAAGTGTCAAATGGAAGGCTTTCCTTATTAATGGCAGATGTATAATTTTGTACTATAACGTTTAAGATATCTGACGAAAAAACCCTTGGTTTACCAAGGGTTTTTTATTTGTTCTAAATTTATTGTAAACTGTAGTGCAGTAAAATAAATGTATTGAGTTTATGTTAAAGACGATTCCATTTTTTACGTTACGTTTTCAAAACAAAGACATTGAAAAAGAAATTTTTTCTTTTTACAAGGAACTACATGCCGACGCGTGGTATGTGTTGGGAAAACGCGTATCACAATTTGAAAAAGAATACGCAGCGTACCATTCTGTAAAAGAGTGCATCGGAGTGGGTAATGGATTGGATGCATTGATCCTTACATTACGTGCTTTACATATTGGAAAAGACGATGAAGTAATTGTACCTGCCAATAGTTTTATAGCAACAGTTTTGGCTGTGAGTCAGGTTGGTGCTACACCGATTTTGGTTGAACCAGATCCAAAAAGCTTCAACATTACTGCAGAAGGAATCCAGCGAAAGATTACTTCCAAAACCAAAGCAATTATTCCGGTACATTTATATGGCTTGTCCTGCGAAATGGATGGAATTATTTCAGTCGCAAAAAAAGCCAATTTATTTATTATTGAAGATAATGCACAAGCACACGGTGCAACCTATAAAAATAAAAAAACCGGAAGTTTTGGAATTGTGAATGCAACCAGTTTTTACCCGGTGAAGCCACTTGGTGCCTATGGCGACGGCGGTGCGATTACAACAAACGATGATGCATTAGCAAAGCAGATTCGTTTACTCGGAAATTATGGATCAGCAGAAAAATATTACTACGAAACCATTGGAGTAAATTCTCGATTGGATGAAATTCAAGCGGGTATATTGTCGATCAAATTAAACTATCTTGATCGCTGGAATGCCGAACGGATTGAATTAGCAGCGTTGTATTCCAACGTGTTAAAAAATATAGATGGAATTCAAACGCCCATTATTTCTGCTGATTGTACACATGTATTTCATCAATATGTGATTCAAACAGAAAAGCGAAATAGCTTACAAGATCACTTGTTGAAAGCAGGTATTCAGACAGCTATTCATTATCCGGTGCCACCGCATTTACAAAAGGCCTATGATTTTTTAAACTTGAAAAAGGGAAGTTTGCCCATTGCAGAAAAATTAGCAGAAACGATTTTAAGTTTGCCGATTTATACGGGAATGAAAAGAGAAGAGGTGGAGTATGTGTGTGAGGTGATTCGTACGTTTTATGCATAAGTAAACATAAAACGCGTTCTTATTTTTATAATTAGAGAACGGAAAATTGGAAGGATTATTTTTTTATAATTTCCAAGGCATCAAGAATATTGAATGTTATGGCTTTGCGGGCAACACCTATATAGCGATCGTCTAATCCTCTTGTTTGAATACATGTAGCGAAATAAAATACATTGTTGTCTTTTTCGACATAACCGACATACCAACCCACATGACGATTGCTTTCATCGCTCCAACCGGTTTTTGCACGTAATACATAAGTATCCTTTTTCTCTGCAACCATAATATCTGTTACAATATCCATGGTACGTTTCGAAAAGGGTAATTTGTGATCGTGCAAGCGTCTTAAGAAATCGATTTGCTGTTTGGGTGTAACACGTAGTCCTCCTGTAAGCCAAAATAGATCAATGCCGCCGCTCGTATCTGCATTTCCATAATTGGACTTTTTCAGCCAATGATTCATTTGATTCTCACCAACTCTACGTGCAAGTTCTTGATAATACCAAACGGTAGAATTTTGAAATGCCATGCGAAAGGTTTGATCTTGATTCCAAACGGGATAGCTTCTGGTTACGCTATCCCAAGGGATTACAAAATCAGCATCTTTAATGACTCCAGTTTCTATTCCGATTAAAGAATTACAGATTTTAAATGTGGAGGCCGGACTAAATGATTCTGTGTATTGTGGTTTATTATAAAATGTATACGAATGCGCATTTTGATTGTATAACACAAAAGAGCCATCCACTTGGAATGAATCATAATAGGTTTTAAAATCATTCCGAATAATTATTGGCTCTTTTTGAATAAATGAAAGAATGGTCAATAAGAATAAGAACGTTATGCTGAATTGTTTCATCTACAATGCAATTATTATCCTTTACTGACTACCATATCTTTCAAACAGGCTACCCAAGTAGCATTGGTATTTAAACTTTCTACCAACTGCCAATCTTTACCACCATGTTCTTCAAATAACAATTTATATTCTTCGCCGCCTTCAACTGTTGTTTCTAAACAATCTGCAATGAATGATGGAGAGAAAAATAATATGCTTTTCTTTCCTGCTTTTGCTAATTCTTCAATATTATGATCGGTGTAGGGCTTAATCCAAGGTGTTTTTCCCAAACGCGATTGAAACGAAACAGAGTAAGTATCTTCTGCTAAACCCATTTCTTTTACCAATAAACGGGTCGTTTCATAACATTGTGCTCGGTAACAATACTCGTTTCGAGAGCCGTAAACCTGGCAACAGGTTCCCAATTTGCATTGGTCGCCAATAGAGGCTTTAACGATTTGTCTTTCAGGAATGCCGTGATAGGAGAAAATAATGTGATCCCAGCTTTGTTTAGCTAAGTACGCATTTCCTTTTTCAGCAAATGCTTTGATAAATAAGGGATGATCAAAGAATTTTGAAATCACTTCAATATGTGGCGTGATTTCCCATTTCCCTAATACTCTTAATGCTTCTTCAACGGCAGAGCCTGTAGATGCAGATGCATATTGTGGGAATAATGGAATAACGATAACTTTATTATATCCTTTGGCTTCTAGTTCTTTGGCTGCAGATTCAATAGATGGGTTTTGATAGCGCATGCCCAAAACCACTTTATAGCTATCGCCTAAGGTTTCTTGTAGTAATTCTTTTATGGCAACGCCATGAAACATCAACGGCGAACCTTTTTCGGTCCATAATTTCTTGTATTCATGTGCGGATTTGGGCGATCTAAAAGGAGCTATAATCATGTTAATCAGTAGCCAACGATTAAACCAAGGAATGTCAATGACCCTTCTGTCCATTAAAAATTCGCGCAGGTATTTACGTACATCGGGTGTATTTGGACTATCTGGTGTGCCGAGATTGATTAGAAAGACGGCAGTTTTAGATTTTTTATTAGGCAATGACATAGAAAGATATTTAATTTGCAAACTTAACAAATAACTAAATGATATGTTGTGATTTTAATCAGTCGCTACAAAGTTTTGGTTAAAGTTAAGGGAATTAAACTAAATACGTAAGTACGGTACGTTCAATTTAAGATATGGAAAATAAAGTAGTTGCCCCAGCAGAAAATGTTCTGATGAAAAAAATCGTTTCTCATGCAAAAGAATACGGATTTGTTTTTCAGTCGTCAGAAATTTATGATGGCTTGCAAGCGGTATACGATTATGGACAAATGGGTGTTGAATTGAAAAACAACATTAAAACGGTTTGGTATAAATCAATGACGCAACTCAATGATAATATCGTTGGGTTGGACGCATCTATTTTTATGCATCCCTTAACATGGAAAGCTTCTGGCCACATCGATGGTTTTAGTGACCCAATGATTGACAACAAAGATTCTAAAAAAAGATATCGTGCAGATGTTCTAGTTGAAGACCGTGCTGCTGCATTAGAAGCTGCTGGTAAAAAAGAAGAAGGCGATGCATTGGTAAAAAAATTAGCACGCTTGCTTGAAGCCGATGATTTATCTGGTGTTCAAGATTTAATTACGACTGAAAAAATTGTTTGTCCGGTAAGTGGCACATCCAACTGGACAGAAGTACGTCAGTTTAATTTGATGTTCTCTACGCAAGTGGGTTCTGTTGCAGAAGATTCAAGCACGATATATTTAAGACCAGAAACGGCACAAGGAATTTTTGTAAACTTCTTGAACGTACAAAAATCGGGTCGTATGAAAATACCCTTTGGTATTGCGCAGATAGGTAAAGCGTTTCGTAACGAAATTGTTGCGCGTCAGTTTACCTTCCGTATGCGTGAGTTTGAACAAATGGAAATGCAATTCTTTATTCGTCCGGGGACAGAAATGGAATGGTACGCGAAGTGGAAAGAATCACGTATGAATTGGCATAAGGCAATTGGTATACCTGCAGAGAAATTAAAATTTCACGATCACGAAAAATTAGCGCATTACGCAAATGCTGCGGTAGATATTGAATTTGAATTCCCATTTGGTTTCAAAGAAATGGAAGGCATACACTCACGTACCGATTTTGATTTGTCGAGCCATGAGAAAATGTCTAGAAAGAAGCAGCAATATTTCGACAACGATGTAGATCCTGCAACAGGAAAACCATTTGGGAATTATATTCCATATGTGGTTGAAACTTCGGTTGGTGCAGACAGATGTTTCCTTGCGGTAATGTGTAATGCATACACCGAAGAAACAACGGTTGAAACAAATGAAGCAGGCGAAGAAAAAACAAAAGAACGTGTGTACTTAAAATTGCACCCTACCTTGGCGCCGATCAAAGCAGCGATTCTTCCAATCATGAAGAAAGACGGTTTGTCTGAAAAGGCAATGGAAATTTATAATGAATTGAAATACGATATTAAGGTAACGTACGAAGATAAAGATTCAATCGGTAAGCGTTATACACGCAACGATTTAATTGGTACGCCTTTCTGTATTGCAGTAGATCACCAAACATTAGAAGACAATACGGTAACGGTTCGTCACCGTGATACAATGATTCAAGAACGTGTTGCGATTAGCGAATTGCGGTTGAAGATTCGAAAAGAAACAAGCTGGAGAACGATCTTGGAGAAGGTATAGTTTTTCAGTTTAATTATTTTGAAAAGGAAGGCTTGTCGAGGGACAGGCCTTTTTTAGTTAATAGTACAAATATTTCCTTGTGTAAAAACCAAATTAGTCGTTAATGAGCCTTTAAACCTATGTTGGCGTCAACAGCCTCTTACCCAACCACAACTCTAACCGTTGTTGTGCCAGCGGCCAACAACCAAGCAGTCTGTGATGCTAAAAGTTTTTGATGAAAAGAGCATGCACACTATCCTTTTAAACCCATGTTGGCGTCGACAGCCTCTTACCCAACCACAACTCAACCCGTTGTGTCATTCGGCCAACAATCAATAAAGACATATTTTGATATTCAATTACTCATTAAAAAGAAGAAGCTTCACCCATGTTGGCGTCAAGAGCCTCTTACCCAACTACAACTCAAACCGTTGATTTCTATGGTTTATGCAAGCGGACTTGTATAAATATATTCATATTTTCTATTA